>Ga0181568_10000088_pt1 | contig 67165 bp, 72 predicted proteins | sample 101ome_20_FD_133758 | JGI IMG/M metagenome (GOLD analysis project Ga0181568, IMG submission 133758) | Coastal salt marsh microbial communities from the Groves Creek Marsh, Skidaway Island, Georgia - 101404AT metaG (megahit assembly) | ecosystem: Environmental > Aquatic > Marine > Intertidal...
AAGAAAAATATGCTTGTGTTCCTCTTCAATTTTGGTTTTGCAGAAATGCAGGTCTTGCACTTCCTCTTGTAGCTCTTCAATATCATGAAGTTAAAGTATCAATAACATTTGATAGTGAAGCAGCAGTAGGAAATGGAACTAATGGATCTTTATCATCTTTAAAACTTTATGGTGACTATATTTATTTAGATACAGATGAGAGAAGAAGATTTGCTCAAGTATCTCATGAATATCTTATTGAACAATTACAATATATTAATTCTGCAGCTAACTCAACACATAAACTTAACTTCAATCATCCTGTTAAAGAATTAATATGGTGTGGCCAAAGAACTGGTAATGGTGGTGTTAATGGTGGTTCTGCTACACCAATGGATTTAGAAGATGAAAATGGAACTAAAGCTCATCGTGATACATCTGTAACAGCAACACTTAAATTAAATGGTCATGATAGATTCTCTCCAAGACCTCAAGGATATTTTACAAGAACACAACCATGGCAACATCATACTAAATCTGGTGGTGGAGCTAAATCAGATGCTATTGCAGTATATTCTTTTGCTCTTAAACCAGAAGAACATCAACCATCGGGAACATGCAATTTCTCAAGAATTGATAATGCTCAATTAGTATACAATAAAAAAGTTGGTGGTTCTAGTGCATCTGCTGGTATTCATATTTATGCAGTTAACTACAACGTACTTAGAGTAATGTCAGGTATGGGTGGTTTAGCTTATTCAAATTAATAAAACTATAAAAATAAAAAATATTATTTTTCTGATAATTATATAAAGTTGTTTAAATATAATAAATTATCTAATAATATAATAATATAGAATAAAATGGGAGGTGGTTTAATGCAATTGGTAGCATATGGTGCACAAGATATATATTTAACTGGAAATCCTCAAATTACTTTCTTTAAAGTTGTTTATAGAAGACATACTAATTTTGCTATAGAAACTGTTGAACAAGCTTTATCAGGTGATAGTACATCTGGTAGTACAAATAAAGATTGCTCAACAATTATTTCAAGAAATGGTGATCTTATTACAAATCTATATGTAACTTCTAATACACCAGGTATTGTTAAAGGAGATAATATATTAAATGAAGTTATTATTGAAATTGGTGGTCAAAGAATTGATAAATATTATAAAGAATGGTTTCAAGTTTGGTCAGAACTTACTATACCTGAATCAAAAGCTTTAGGATTTAAAAATATGATTGGTGCTTTTTCTCATAATTTAAATAAAACATATAATACTAATACTAATGGTTATGATCCTAATAATAATATTAATGTTGGTGCAAATTTAGTTCAAATACCTATTATATTTTGGTTTTGTAGAAATCCTGGATTAGCATTACCATTAATAGCATTACAATATCACGAAATTAAATTAAAATTTGAGTTAGGTTTATCAAGTGATATAGGAGTAGATGCAAAGATTAAGTTATTTGTTGATTATATTTATTTAGATACAGATGAGAGAAGAAGATTTGCTCAGGTTTCTCATGAATATTTAATAGAACAAGTACAACGTTTTGAATCTTCTAATCAACAAACTCATAATCTTAATTTAAATCATCCTGTTAAAGAAATTATATGGACTAGTCCTATTAATAATTCTTATGGTACTGCTAAAATTCAATTAAATGGTCACGATAGATTCTCTGAACAAGAAGAAGAATATTTTCAACTTAGACAACCTATGGATTATCATACTTCTATTCCTGGTACTAATATATTTTTAACTGAAAAAAATCAATTAAATACAAAACTTTATACTATTAATAATGTGTTAAAAAATATTAATATATTTAATCAACAAACAGCTGGTATTACAAATGTAAATGAAAGTACTGTATTAAATATAAAAAGTATTAATAATACTAATATATTAAATATTGGTACTAATGAATTAAGAGTAGGTGATGTTTTATTATTATCTACACTTACTTCAACTGGTTCATCAAGTACAATTAATCTTAATATAATGGAATATATTGTTATTACTGGTAGAATTGCTGAATTTTCATATATGATTAATTTTAATAATACTAATAATATACATCAATATGGTGTTATAAATACTGGATGTTCAATAAGATTAATATCTAGAATGCAAGATCCAATGTCGAGATGTTCTACATTAAATAAAAAAATAAATGTTTATTCATTTGCATTACAACCAGAAGAACATCAACCAACTGGTACTTGTAATTTTTCAAGAATTGATAATGCAAAATTAGTTTTTGAAAATAATCCTGGTGGAAATATCAATATTTATTCTACTAACTATAATGTACTAAGAATTATGAATGGTATGGGTGGTCTTGCGTATTCTAATTAATTTTTTTCCATACATTTATAAAATTTTTTTGTGAACCTACTGATAGTGGATTTACTAACTCATAATTATCATTTTTACACAAATATTTCATCATATATCTCTTATTTATTTTTTTATTATTATATTTTGCTCTCACTATTATTGTCTTTAATGATAATGGTTGAGAAAAATCTAATTCATCTAATAAATTTTTTATAGTATTATTATCAATATACATATTTATTAATTTAAATTATTTAAATATTAAATGATAAGATATATTTAAATAATTTTTAAATATGAGTGATAAAAAGAAAAGAATAATATTTTGTTTACCAGGAAATAATTATTCAAATCATTTTTTATTAGCTTGGAGTGATCTAATTCTTTGGTGTAGAGAAAATAATTATGATTTCTCTGTATCACAAAATTATTCTAGTGTTGTTCACTATGCTCGTTCTTTATGTTTAGGTGGTGATAATTCTAGAGGAGAATATCAAAAACCATTTAATTCTAAATTTGATTATGACTATATTATGTGGATTGATAGTGATATTATATTTAAAATTGAAGATTTTAAAAAACTTCTTGAATCTGATTTTGATATCACTTCTGGACTATACAAAATGCATAATAATGTTAATTATCCTGTCGTTGTTAATTATGACGATAATTACTTTAAAGAAAATGGATCATTCGAATTTTTAACAGATGATAAATTAAAATATTATAAAGATAATAAAAAATTAATTAATAATAGATATTTAGAAGTTGAATATTCGGGTATGGGATGGTTATTAATAAAAAAAGATGTTATAGAACAGATTAAATATCCATGGTTTTATCATGAATTATACAAAAATAATAATTGTGTTGAAATGTTTAGTGAAGATGTTTCATTTTGCAAGAATCTTAAAAAAGCTGGATTCAAAATTAATTTAGATACCACTATTAGAGTTGGTCACTTAAAGAATTTTATTATTTAAGAACTTAAATTTACTAATTTATCATTACTATTTGATATAATATAATTATTATAATTAATATCATTAACTAAATTTTGTAATTGTTGTTGATTATTAATTTCATATTGTTTAAGATTTTGAATTTCTGTATAGAGATTAACAGAAACAACAATAAGTAGAATAATTGATATTAAATTCATAATTGATAAAGCACTATTACCTCCTTCCATTTTAATATAAATAACATAATTTATTTTTTTATTTTTTTATAATTTTAATAATTTATTAAATTTCATTTTTCATTTTTTTGTATATTTCTATTTTTTTATTTTTCATATTTTCTTTAATAACTTTTTCTTCATTATTATCTTGTTCTTCATATTTTTTTACTATTTCTTGTGCATATTTATATTCATCCTCCGATATATCCTTTTTATCTTTCATTTTTTTAGGTAATATAAAATATTTTGAATTCTCATTAAATAATCCTTCTGAAAATATTATAAAAAATCCTGTTAATATTATTGATGTTGATACATTTCTTGTCCCTATAAAAAATATACTAAATATTGTAAATCTTCTTATTATCTTCAATTTTAATAATTGTTGTGTACTATTACTTAAATCCACTATCAAGTATTTACTCCCTATATTCAACATTAACAATGATATTCCTAATAAATATTTATTACTATTAAAATTATCCAAACTTTTCAATAAGTTCTTTGTATTCATTATTTTAATTTATTAATTTAAAATGATAAAAAAAAATAATTATTAATCTTTAATGAATAGAATGTAATCAAGTTCAAGAAATATGATAATGATGAATAATAAAATAGCGAGAGTAATATTGTAATTAGATATAATAAATAATAATAGATATAATATAATACGAATAATAGGTTCTTCATATAGATCTAAAAAATTTTCAGGATAAACAATTTTTAAATCTAAAGAATATCTTAAAATTATATATAAACTTATTATAAATACAAAAGTATTTACATAATAATTTAAATTTACTTTTTTTAATAAATTCATATTTTAATTAAATAAAATATTATTTTAATACTTTATTTTAAAATACATATAATTTATTATCTGCCTCCATATTCTTCTTCTTCATATTCATACCTATTTGAACAAATTGTTCCATTATAAATATTAATAGTATTCCACTTATCAAATATAACCCAAAATCTAAGTAATTTTTATCCTGTACATATTCATATCTATTATCATAATATGTATCAAAGTCTTGTTTTAATGATGGAGATCTCCTTCTTAATACCATTTTATTTGGTCTACCAAGAGTATCAGTTTTAATAGGTCTTCTAAGTAAAGGTTCTTCAATATTATCATCTTCTTCGATTTCTCCTTTATAATTCATAATATTATTACCATCATTACTTTGTAATCCTTTAAATTCGTGTTCTTTATATATTCTATCGAAATAATCTAATTCTTCTTCATTATCTACATATAACTGGTATTTTTGTTGAGCTCTACGTTTTTTTTCAGAATATCTATTATCTTTATTTACTTCATCTTCAAGATCGTTATTCATAGAATAATTTGAATAGTTATTTACTGCATCATGTCCTGGATAATTTTTTAATTTTTCAACATTTTCATCATATTTTCTTGCATAATAATTACATGATGGTTGTTTCAGTTTCTTTTTTCTATCTTTTTTAGTTTTACAGAAGTCTGAACCAAATACTTCGTCTAAACTTGCATAATTAACATTGACAATAGTCATTTTATATTAATTATAATTAATATAAAAAAAAATAGAAAATAATTTATATTATAATTTTTATATTAATTAAAAATATCTATAAAATATATTCTTAAAAAAAATTTTAGTTAAATTTAAATTTCTTAAATTTCTCGGAAAAAAAATTTTTTATATTTTATATTTTTAAAATCTCAAAAAGTAGAAAATTTAAATTTAACTAAAATTTATTTTTTGATTTAAATTATGTTAAATCTAATATAAATTTCCCTTTTGAATTATATTTTTTTATACTATTTTTAAATGGATGATCATCCTCTTCTTTATAGTAATCCATTATATCTCTCTGATATAACTGATTCTTTTTATTTTCCTCTTCTTGTTTATTTAATGTATCTATTTTTATTTGCTTAAAATGATCTGGTTCACTTATCTTATTATTATTCTCTAGACCTTTGTTCTCTATATAAAAATTTTCATTAACTAAATTTTGATTTAATGTTGAATATGCATAATAATTATATGATGGTATTGTATTAGGCTCATATTTTAATATAGGTTTGAATATAGCAGATTCATGTTTTGTAGTAATAGGAGGTTCTAAAGGTAATTGTTGTTTATAATCTATATTCTTTTTTAAACTATAATAATTTTCAGGATTTTGTACTTCATTACTTTGTATCCTTTGTTGTCTTAATAATTTCTTTTGATTATTTTTAATTCTTTTATATTCTTTAATTTCTCTAGGATCCCAAGAAATATATAAAATTTTTGGAAAATAATATTTCACAAGAAATCCATTACTTCTTAATTGTTTTATTATATAAGCCATACATAAATTTAAATCATATGATGGTAATCCAAATACAACTTCTGGTATTTCATATATTAATTTATATTTCTCTACTTCCGTTGTTTGTTTTATTTTTGCATGTATCTTATATAGTATCTCATTATATGATACATTTTTCTTTTCTTTCTTCTCATTTATACTTCTATATAGGTCATAAATATTTAATTGTATTGGTGTTGTATTCATATTAGTTCAAATTATTATATTTATATTATCATATATAATTAATTTATATATTCAAATGTATTCTAATTTAGTTTTAAGTGGTGGCGGTATTAGAGGTATTGCTCTATTAGGATCTATACATTATTTAGAAGAAATTAAAATGATTAACAAAATTAATACTTTTATTGGCACTTCTGCTGGTGCTATTATATTATTTTTTTATATTATTGGTTATTCTTCTAATGAAGTTAAAAATATACTTATCAATGAATTAGATTATGTTACTAATATTAATTTTGAAAATATAACAGAACTTATAGATACTTATGGTATTGATAATACTGATAAAAATAAAGAAGTGTTAGAGAAATACTTATTGAAGAAAACAAAAAAGAAAGAGATGACCTTTATAGAATTTACAAAAAAATTTGGAAAGAATTTTATTATTACTGGTACTAATATTACTAAAAATAAATTAGAATATTTTAGTATAGACACTTATCCTAATATGAACATTATTACTGCTTTACTTATTACCAGTTGTGTACCTATATTATATTCTCCTATTACATTCAATGACTCCCTATTTATTGATGGCGGTGTTTACAATAATTTCCCTATTGATTCTAATTTTATTAATCCTAAACAAACTATTGGAGTTTATCTTGATAATAATTATATTATTGAAAATAATAATTTTTTTTCGTATATAATAAATATTGTGTTTTCTTTAATGAATAAATTATCATATGATAAACTTGAATCTAATAATTATAATGTTTGCTGTATTAAATTCGATAACTCATCCAAAAATGATTTTAATTTCTCTTTTGATACTATGAAATTAAAAGTTGAAAAAAAAATATTATCTGATTACTTTGATAAAGGTTATGAGATATTTAAAGAATATTATAATAAAGAGACAAAAAAATTATTAAGAATTTTCGAAGATGAATGATTTAAGACTTTCTAAATCTCTATTTTCTTCAAATTTAATAGTAGAACCATCATCTTTTAAAAGAATTAATGTAGGGAATTGTTTTACATTATATTTTTCAAATTGTTTGGTATCTCTATCAGAATCATAATTAATTAATTTAACAGAACTAGCGAAATCATCAGAGTTATTTTTAACATATTTTTGAAGTTTTTCCCAAGTAGGTTTGAAGTCTTGACAATGTCCACACCATGTTGCAGAGAAATACATTAAAGTTACTTTACCTCCTGCATTAAAACCTTCTATTGATTTCTTTTTCATATGATCTTTATATAATACTACTCCTATAATTACTAAAATCATTAAAAATACTAACTTCTTATTTTTTAAGATTAATTTTATCATTTTATTTAATTATAAGATTTTTATATTTTTTTTATTTTTTAAATTATATTTGAAAAATATTATTATATTTATCATTTAAATCATTCATATTAAAATAGTAATTATAAAAGAAATTATCTTTTATTATTGGAGTTTTAATAAATATTAAAAGATTAATATCTGGTAATGAATTTAAAATATCATCATTTTCAGTGATATTATTTAATTCAATATCTTTAATATATAATATTCTAGAATTATGGTTTATAAACTCATTATAAGAATTAAGATCAGAAATAAAATATTCGTTCTTTTCTAATTCTATTTTGAGATCATGTGATATTTCACTATTTATCACAAATAGTGCTTTATAAATATTTACATTTTCATATATATTATTAATTTCTTTATGAATTTCTTCAATCATTTATATTTAAAATTAAAAATATATATATTATTTATAAATAACTTTTTATTAAATATTTATTATGATTAATTATACTATTGATTATTTTTATAGTATTAAAGAAAAAATTATTAATAATAATAATTATGATGATTATATTAATAAAATAAATGAGCTTGTAAAGAAATATGATTGCTTTAATAATAAACCAACACAAATTTCAAATAATAGATTTAATAAAGATAAATACTATAATAATAGGAATTTCAAAAATAAATATTATTCAAAAAATAATTTTAAAACTATTGAAAAAAAGAAACCTTCTAAAACTGATCAACAGTTAATATTATCCAAATTCAATAAAATTAGTAATAATAATTATCAACAAATATCAAAAGAAATTATAAATATATTAAATGATACTAATTATGAGATAGTAATTGATAAATTGTTTGAAATATCTTATAAACAAACTAATTATTATGATATATATGAAAATATTTATAAACTATTATTATCACATGATAATATATTATTATTCGAAAAAATGAAATTATTTTTATTAACTAAAATTAATAGTATTATACTTAATTTAAATGGTGATATGACTTTAATAGTTAAACATATTGATAAAAATGAATTAAAATATGATGAATTTTGTGATATTAATAAAAGTAGTAAATATTTAAAAGGGAAAATATTTGTGATATCTAAATTAATAAATAATCAAATTATAGATATTGAAAAAGATTTCTTTGTTAATAATATTTTTAAGTATGAAAATTATAATAATGAAATTTATTTAGAATTACTTCAAATAATTAATAATAATATTGGTTTGACTGAAAAAAAAATTGAAATACTAGAAGATTATATAGAGAAAACTGATTTTAAAGGTAAATACATATTAAAATTTAAAATAAAAGATATCATTGAAAATAAAAATATTAAAATAATATAATGCATAATCAAACTATTATTGAATTACTTAATAAATTACTCATTGATAAAAAAAATAAAAAAGAAACTTTCAAAGTTAAAGCTTACCAAAAAGCTATAAAATCAATTAAGGAACATAATTCTGATATAACTAAAAAAGAAGATTTAGATAATGTTAAAAATTTATCAAAAGGTAGTATTAGATTGAAAATTGAAGAATTTCTTGATACTGGTAAAATTCAAGAAGTTGATAAATTAAATAATGATATTAATGAAATTGATGAATTAACTAAAATTTATGGTATTGGTCCTTCTAAAGCAACTGATTTAAATAAAAATCATAATATTAAAACAGTTGAAGATTTAATTGAAAAAATCAAAATAGATGATACTATTTTAAATGATAAACAAAAGATTGGATTAAAATATTATAATGATTTATTAAAAAGAATACCAAGAAATGAGATGATAAAACATGATAAATTTATAAAAGAATTTATACAAAATTACATTAAAGGACTTGAGGAAAAAAATAAAAAAAAATATGAATTAATATGTGAAACTGTTGGTTCATTTAGAACTGAATCTCCTACTAGTGGAGACATTGACATATTATGTACTACAAATGATGATAATATTAAATTATTTGGAGAAATATTAAATAGTTTAGAGAAAGATAATTATATAAATGAGACATTGGCAAAAGGAGAAAAAAAATTTATGGGAATATGTAAATTACCTAAACATAGAACATATAGAAGAATTGATATGATATATACATCAAAAAAATTTTATGCATTTACTTTATTATATTTTACAGGTAATGCTGATTTTAATGTTGATCTTAGAAATCATGCTTTATCAAAAGGATATTCATTGAATGAATATGGTTTAACAAAAAATGATAAATTAATAGATAATAATGGTAAAATATTTGAGACAGAAGAAGAAATTTTAAATTTCCTAGATATTAAATATGTAGAACCAAGAAACAGAAAAGGAAATATATTACATAAATACTTATTAAAAGAATAAAAAATATTATAAAATATTTTTTATATAAGACATTTTTATATTTTTTTATTTTTTTATTTTTTTTGTTTTTTTAGACTTTTATTTTTTTATACCTTTCATTAAGGCATTTTTTTTATCATTCTCCACTTTCTTCACAAACTCTTCGCATCCTTTCTCTTTATAGAATTTCAATAGTTTATCAAAACCTCTTGCATTATAATAATGCTCTATAATATTGAGAGAACGAAGTTTTGACATTACTGCATTTGGTGTTCTATCCAAAATAGTGCCAATTTTATATATACAAAGACCTTTATTATAAAGGAATCTCAATGTAGTTTTCTCATCATCTGACCATCTAACAATAGATGTCTTCTTTTTGGCAGAAGACTTATTTTTTTTGATAGATGTTGTAACAGTTTTTAACAGAAGATTGGACAATCTATTTTCAATAGATGAAATCCTTGATTCAATCTGAAACATTTTGGTCGATTCCATCACACGGCTCCTCATTATTAAGTTTTAATATGAAAAAAATATTGATATAATTTTATTCAAATTTTTTTTTATGATACATTATCATTACATTTTTAATTAATTATCATAATATTTTATTTATAATAATTTGATCAAAATTTTGATTAGATTTTTTTTTAGTATTAATTAAGTTATTTAATATATTAGAGATTTCTTTTTTTTCATCATAAACAGTGGAAATATAATAGGAATGTTCACACAAATCAACAATAACATTTTTAATTTCTTCACAAAATATTTTAAAAATAATAGTATTATTAAATAAATCCAATAAAATCAACTTATATTCATAATATCTACAAAAAGATGTAAAATATTTCAATTCTAAAAATTCTTTTTTAGTTTTATTCTTTTTGTTTAGTTTGATATTATGTTTAAATGTAATCTTATTCTTTATGATTTTATCTCTTATTTTATTTTTTACAATATTTGTACAATTAAAACCACACTCATTTATCAATACTATCATATTTCTCATTTTTAGTAATAAACAATCTATTACTTCAACAGTTGAAAAAAATGTTGATCTATCATCCATACAACTATCAATCATATCTAAACCATTATTAAAACAATAAATTAATGATTCCTTCACATCTTCTATTGTTTCTGATTCAGGATCAAATTGTGTTTCTCTCAAATTTTTTGATAATATTAATATTGTATTATTATTATTAATATTATTATTATCAATTTCTTTATTGATATTTTTGAGATATAGTTTTTTTTTTAAAACCTGTCGGGTAGACATATTTTTTTTTGTTAAATTAATTTAACAATCTGATTTCATACTCAAATTTTTATTTTTGATTACTTATTATAATATAATAACTATAATAACTATTATAATTAATTATAATTTATTGATAAATTTGTCAATTAAAAAAATTTGAATTACATGAGATAACATGTTATGATTAAACAAACTAGTTGATTAAAAATGAGCTTTTCAATTGATAAGAGTTCAACTCAATACATCATTGATCAGAATGAGAAACTTAATAAAGAGAATCGTACTTTAATAAAGAAGTATTCTCAGTTGGAATCTCAAATTGAAGAAATGGAAGAAGATGTTGGGAAAGCTGAGAAAGTGAATGTTCATCTCAAAGCGGTTCTAAAAGATTTTCATAAAATTTCAGAAAATTCAAAAAAAATTGCGAAAACGGAAGAGAGAGCATTTGATTTGTTAATGAAGAACATTTATGATTTCAAAAAAGAAATTGTATTTGATATGATTGTGATGAATGTTATAAATTTTATAATACTCTTTATAGTATATATGTATTGTGATATGTACATATTCTCTTTAAATGGCATGATATTAATTTATAGTATCTATCAATCATTAAATACAAGTTTGAAAACATTTAAAAAGAACAATATATGTTGTTCTGATATCAAAGTATTTAAAAATGAGATAAAAGAAATAGAGAAAACATTAGATTATATAAATGAGTATATTGATACTATATAATCTATAAAAAAAATTGTATGTATGTGGTTATGTATAGGGGTATATATATTTTCATATTAAAAATTTAATTTAAGGATAAAATTTATATATTTATTTATATATTTATACATTCTTGATATTTATGTCTGATAATTCTAAAAATTCTAATACAGATTTTATTATTGAATTATCAAATAATAATGTGAATAATGATGAAAATATTGAAAATGTTAATAATAGTGATCAAATAACAAAAAATATAAATAAATTAGAATATATTAAAAATTTATTCTTATTTTGTTTAGCATGGTTTTTAATTTGGTGTTTTCTTATTATGTTATCTTTAATGGGTAATGGTTTTAAACTATTAGGTATGAAAGATTCATCTAAAATGTTTGATATTGTTGAGAACCCTATAAGTGCATTAATGATAGGAATATTGGTAACAGTATTAGTTCAGAGTTCATCTACGAGTACATCAATAATAATTGGTTTAGTAGGAGCAGATGAGTTAAGTGTAAAAAATGCGATACCAATGATAATGGGTGCAAATATAGGTACATCAGTAACAAATACGATAGTAAGCTTGGGAAGTTATAATAATAAAGAAAATTATGAGAGAGCTTTTGCAGGAGCAACAGTACATGATATATTTAATTTCTTAACAGTTATAATATTATTACCAATACAATGGATTTCAAACTTTCTTGGTTTAATTACATGGGAATTATCTAAAAATGAAAAACCTTGTGAAAATGATTGTCAAAAATGGGAAGGACCTATTAAAAAGATTGTTAAGCCTGTTGTATCAGAAATAATTCAGATTGATAAAAAAATTAGTAAATATATTTATCAAGATTATTGTAATGGTTATTGTGATAATGATTGTTCAACAATAGATCAACAAGTTATTACGGATTTATTATGTAATAATGATGATTGTACAAATTTACCTAAATTTAAAGATAGTTGGATATCAGATAATTTATTAAAATGTAAAAGATTACCACAATATATGAATGTAGAAACAGTTGATAACAATCAAGTAATTAGTTATTTATATGAATGTCCAAATGATGATTGTTCTAATTCAATTTCATGGAATTCTACAATGACAGTATTAACAGATAATATGTATGATGTTTGTTCAAATGATTGGAAATCTAAACCATGTGATAAACCAGTATTAAAAGGAGGATTATTATATGATTGGGATATGAATGATGAAGGAGCAGGAATATTATGTGTTTCTTTTTCAGTATTCTGTTTATGTATATGCATATATCTTCTTATTAAATTACTTAATTATCTTCTAAAAGGCAGAGCTAGAAAATGGCTTGTTAATGCTTTAGCTTATAATCAATATATTTCTATTATTATTGGAGCACTTGTTACTATATTAGTTCAATCAAGTAGTATTACTACATCAACTTTAGTACCATTATGTGCTATTAATGCAATTACATTGGAACAAATGTTTCCATTAACATTAGGAGCAAATATAGGGACTACAATTACTGGTTTACTAGCAGCAAGTGTAGCAGTATCAAATCCAGCAGAAGCATTACAAGTTGCATTAGCTCATCTATTCTTTAATATTATTGGTATTTTAATATGGTTTCCATTTCCTAAAATTAGAAAAATTCCTTTAAATGGTGCAAAAAAATTGGGAGAATATTCGAAAAAATATAAATTTTTCCCTTTTATATATACAAGTATAATGTTTTTTGCAATACCGGGTATATCATATTTAATTACATATGCAGTATCTAAATGATTTATATAGTTTTTAAATATAAAATTTAAAAAAATAATTTATTAATTTTTATTTATTTTTATTTATTTTTATTTATTTTTATTTATTATTTAAAGTAATAAATAATCACCACCAAATGAACTAGAAACACCTGAATAATTTGCATATTTTTCTACAAGTGATTTCTTTCCATTTTTCTTTCCATTTTTCTTTTTTGGTTTCTCTTCATAATCTTCTTCATCTTCCATTTCATCTTCCTCATCTTCATATTCTTCTTTTTTTGGTTTTTTTGCCTTTTTAGATTTTTTATTGGCAAAAGTATCAACAGCTTTTGTAATTTTGTCGGCAGCTTCTTCAAGTTTTAAAGTGATCTCACTAAATTTCTCAGCTTTTTCATTTTCAAAATTTTCTTTCTCATCAAGATTTGATAACATTTTATTATTAACAAAAGATAATAGAACAAAGATAACAACAGCAATTATAATCCATTTAAGAATGCTAACATTTAAACCGAACATTATTTTATATATAACAATAAAATATTTTTAGTTTATAAAAATAAAAAAGTAAATATTAATAAATATAAAAATGGATGTATGTAAATATAAAAATTGTGATGTTACAGACTTAATTATTAAGTATCTTGAACCTCTTATGCAAATTTGTTCTTCTACTATGGATGACTATAACATGAAAATGAGAACTACTAAATGTCTCAATACTGCTGTTATGTTAACTTATATTCTCGCTGGTTCTAATAAGCTTAAAACTGTTGAATATTGCGATGTATCCAAAGTTAACAACAGGTATGATCAAATTTTCAATAAAAAACAACATAAATTAAATATTTTTAATAAATTATCAAAAGATATAAAAAATAAGAATCAGAAGAAGAGATACTTTTATTATATATTGATGACAAATAATATGATGAATAAATCGGAATTAGTAGGATTAACAAAAGATGATAAGCAACATTTTCCAGGACATGTATTTATAGTTGATAAATTTCCTGATTGTGAGAATAATGATGTTATATATAATGTATATCAATCATATATTAATAAATATGATCTAAAAGGGCATTATGTGAATAATCAGAAGACAATGAGATTAAAGAATAATGATGCGGAGAATATGTTAGAAGGAATAAAAAATATAATAGAAAACGATGTATGGAATCAAGATGCTGTTGATTTTTGGAATAGATTTACATTTGTCGATACTAGTAATTTATTAAATTATAAAACTGATAAAATTAATTTGTGTTATTCTAGAATCACTATTGATGATTGTTATAAACATCTATATAGGTTCGTTTATAATAAAGCTTTAACTCTTTATAATGATATAATTGATAATAATATACAAAATTTGGAGAATTATCAAGTAAATTCAAATGTAGATATAAATGATAATTTTTATGTGAAACAATTAAAACCGGAGAAATTGTATAGCGAGTTAAGAAAGTTGATATTAGAATTAGAAGATAAAATATTGGGAAATGAATTAAAATAATATATAATATATATAAATCTTGTAAATGGGAAATAATTTGGATCCAATAGTGTTTTTATTAGATTTAGATGGTACAATGATAGGTAATATTCAACCACAAATAGATGAGTATTATATAATAAAAGAGATAAATAAAGAGATAAAGAGAGTAGGGAAAGATAAACAGATAAAATATAATATGAAAAATTTAGATATAGAATTACAAAATAATATAATTAGACCTAAACTAGCTAGATTCTTAAAAAATGTTAAAAAATATGAAAATATCGAAATATTTATTTATACTGCTTCTATTAAAAGTTGGGCTAATTTTTTAATACCTAAAATTGAAAAGTTAGTTAATTATAAATTTAATAGGCCTATATTATCCAGAGAAGGTTATGTTAATATTAATAATTATCCTCAAATTAAATCGATTGAAGTAGTTAAGCCTATTATATATAAAAAATTAAAAACTAAATATAGTTTACGTAATATTAATGAATTAAAATATATTTCTCTTATTGATAATACTAAAAATGTTTTAGTTGAAAAAAATTTATTAATTAAGTGTCCCTCTTATGATTATATTTATCAAATAGATTATATAAGAAATATACCAAAAACAATAATATCAAAATATTATTATATAGTAGAGAAATATTTGGATTTGAAACATTCAGAACATATATATCATTTTTATAGAAATTATTATGAACATATTAATGTAAGATATAATATGTATTTGAATAAGAATAAAATTTATGTAAATGATGATTATTGGAATAGATTTGCTATTATTCTTAAAAAATATATGGGAAATATTAAATCTTTTAGTGATCTATTAAAAATACTGAATAAATTAAAATAATATTATCATAATCATAATAAAAAATATATATAATTAAAATTTAAATTAAAATTACTTAAAAATATTTTAACACTAATATATATATTTCAAAAATTTTCTTTTTTTTTAATATTTAAAAAGCCATTGCTAACTTCTTAAATATTAATCTTCCTTGTTTCAAATTCTCTCTATATTTTCCTAGATAATTCTCTATTAACATTGATGCTTTCGTTAATCTCTCCAAATCTTTATTATTCTTCTCTTTCTTTATCCATATCTTAAAGTAATTAAATCTATCATTATACACTATCTTCTCACATCCTGTTATTTTTGATATATTATCAAATGTTGTCTTATTCATCTGTATTGTTGACGATAAAGCAATCTTAAATTTAATATCTCTTTCATTATGATATTGAATATATATCTCTTCTCGTAAATGAAAATAATATTCTAATATCTTATTATTTCTTCTCTTTGGATCTTTTTGTAAAATATCCATTACTCCATCATATACACAATTCTTCACTTTCTTTTTTAATAATCTTACTGATTTTAGATATTCTCTCCTTTCTGCTTCTATCTCATCTTTTGTATTCAATGTATTATTATCTTCCATATATCTTATCTCATTCATTATATCATCTATATTTTCTACATCTTTTATTTTATTCTTATTCTCTTTCTTTGATTTTTTTACTTTAAATGATACTGTATCCAAATTCTCATAATTCTCTTTCACATTTTCTTCTATCTTTCTCTTTTTATCTTCTGATTCTTCATCAATCTCTTCAACTGGTTCTTCATCCTTTGTTATATTTTCATCTTTTTTTTTATTAAAATAATTAAATACATCCAAATTATTACGCTTATTATAATTCTGTAATTCCATTAATATTTTACATAACTCGTTTTCTCTATCTTTATCATCCAATAGACCCTTGCTTATTAATTGCTCATCAATTTCAATAATAGACCACCAACGAAAACCACAATAACCTTCCGGTAATCCTAGTTTTTTTGCATGATCCAAAACTTTATTCAAATACATTATTTAAAATTATTATTTTTATATTATATATCAATTATTATTTACTCTCTCAATTTTTTTATTTTAATAATATTATGATTTTGTCTTTTGATATTGGTATTAAAAATTTAGCTTATTGTATTATTGATAATTATGATTCTCCTAAATATTCTATTATTTCTTGGGATATAATACAACTTATTGATGATAATACTCTTTGCAAAAATGTTAATCTTAATCAAATAACTAACATATTATATGTTAAATTATTTAATATATTTCAAAATTATGAAAATATTAAATATATTCTTCTTGAAAATCAACCTGTACTTAAAAATCCTGTTATGAAATCTATACAAATTATAATTTTTGGTTTCTTTAATTATCAGAAAATTATTCTTAATAGGAATATACAAGAAATTAATTTTATCAATGCTAGTAATAAACTTAAAATTAGTAAATATATTAAAGAATATACTACTGAACAGTTATCTCAAATTGATAAAATTAATAATATTAAAAATAAATATAATAGAAATAAAAAATTTGCTATTTTATATACTAACCATTTCTTAATACATTATATACAAGATTATCAAAATCATGTTGAAATATTTAATTCACATAAAAAAAAAGATGATTTATCAGATGCATTTTTACAATCTCTATATTTTATTAAATATAAATTAAAATTATAAATTAAAATTATAAATTAAAATTATAAATAATAATATATTATATTATATTATAAAATAATGCCTCCTAAAAAACAAACTTTTTTTTCTGTTAGAAATGATGCTCTTAAGAATGGATTAGAAACTTTTACATTTACTAATAAACAAGGTGTAACTAAAACATATGAAAGATTTCAAATGAATAAAGGTTTATTTTCATATAGACTTCAAAAATAAATATAAAAATTTTATTATTTTTACTTAAAAATCATCATCATTTACATTAAAATCTAAAGGTTTATTATTAACATTATGTAATTCAGCTTTAGAGTAAGAACTTACTCTAGTTTCAAAAAAATTTGTTTTTAAATCCATCCCAATTCTATCCATGAATTCAAATGGATTATTTGTATTAAATATTTTTTCATAACCTAATTGAACAGATAATCTATCTGCTACAAACTCTATATATTCACTCATTAAACCACTATTCATTCCCAATAATGAACATGGTAAACTATCTATTATAAACTCTTTCTCTATTTCAACTGCCTCTTTTATTATTGAATGTATATCTTCTTGATCTAATTTATTCTTTATATGAGAATATAATAGTACTGCAAATTCTGTATGTAATGATTCATCACGGCTTATTAATTCATTACTAAATGTTAAACCATGCATTAAACCTTTCTCTTTTAACCAATAAATACTACAAAATGCACCTGAAAAAAAGATACCCTCTATTATTCCAAATGCTACCAACCTTTTCGCAAAACATGATTCTTCATCCTCTATCCATTTCATTGCCCAATCTGCTTTCTTCTTTACACATGGTATTGTATCAACTGCATTTAATAATCTTCTCTTTTCTACATCATCTTTTATATAAGTATCAATTAATAATGAATAAGTTTCACTATGTACTGTTTCTATAGCATTCTGAAATGTATAAAATGCTAATGCCTCTGATACCTTTATTTCTTTCATAAAACGGAGAACTAAGTTTTCATTAACAATTCCATCTGATGCTGCAAAAAATGCTAAAACATTCTTTATAAAATGTTTCTCATCTTCTGACAACTTTTCCCAATCATTCATATCTTTTGATAAATCTACCTCCTCTGTTGTCCAGTATGTACTTACATGTGTCTTATACATACTCCATATATCATCATATTCTATTGGGAATATAACATGTCTGCTTTTATTCTCTGTTAATAAAGGTTCTTCCATTTATAACTTTTTATTTATATTTTATTTTATTAACTTAATTTTAAAATATAAATTTCAAATTTTAAATTTCTTTTATAAATATTTTAAATTATCTTAAAATAATTTAAATTTTAATTATTTTATTACTCTCTATTTTCTCTGACATTAATTTATTTTCTAATTCTTTTCTTTTTCTCTTTTTTAATTTATCTATCTCTTCGCATTTATGTATTGTTAAATCTATACATCTTGAACACAATTCTTTATTACAATTTTTACATTTTAGTAACATCCCTTTCTTCTTTTTACAATATTCACATCTCATTTTTATCTATTATCATTTATTATTATCAATAATTATATCCTATTATATTATCAAATATTATAATACAATTTATCATTAAAAAAAATTTGAATATTCTTATTACCATTTATTCTTTATAACTGTAAATATGTTTAGATTTAGATCTAACAAAATTAATGACGATAATGGTGAATCACCTGGAGGAATTGCAATAATATTTGCTTTAATATTAGGAGCTATTATCTATATAGGTAAAACATGCTGCTGCTAATTTATGTATTCTTTTAACTCTATATTAACAAAATTAAATATTATAAGATATTTGTCTTAGAATATTTTTTATTATTTTTTAGAAATTTTAATTAAATTTAAATTTTATAAATATTTTAATCATATTAAATTAATATGAAATCTTGGAAAGATATAAATGTTTCTAAACAAAGTATGATTGATAATCTTAAAATATTATTTTTTAACAATGATATACATAATATACAAATATATATTTGTGAATTTATTATTAATAATCAAGTCGATTCTCTTTTAGATACTCTTATTGAACTTTACTCTTATTATTATGCTTCTACTAATATACAAACTATTTCCAAGTTTAATAAATGTATTGATATAGTTAAAAATAATAAAAAACATTTATATCTTAATCCAAATAGAACTTTATTTAATCATCTTTCTTATGATATTATTAATCTAAATAAAACACAAAACTTTTATAATAAAAAGTTTGAAGTTAAACTTTCCATTGATCCCTCTATTATTATTAGTCGTCTCAATAAATATAATTTATCCATATTTAATAACATTAAACTATATTTACCTTCTAATCAACATAGGTATCTTCTTGAATTAATATATTTTTTATCAACAAATAACCAAGATAATTTTAATAATATACTTAATACTATGATTAGTAAATTTAGTAAAGATAAATTAGAGAAAAATGTTGAATCAATTAATATGAATCTTAATGATTGCTATATTCTCATATTTTTTGAATTATTTAGAAAATATAAAGAATTATATAATGACCATTATATTAATAATATTTTTGATATGTATTATAATATATTTAATTTTAAACTAAAAAAATCTAATATTAATTCTAGAATTAACATTATTTTCATACTTTTTCATTCTCTTATGAATAATAACAACAATATTAAAACTAATTATTATAAAACTAATTATAATCCTGATATTGATAATATTAATCAAATATATAATAAATTAATTGAGTTTTATGAATTACCAAAAGAGATAAAAAAAAATATAAAGAAACCATCTAGAAAAAAAAGTAAAGATAATGATTCTTGTAAAGATACTTGTTCAAACTCATCTAATAATAATGATTCAAATGATAATGATATAGATGATATTGATTATTTATATACACTTATTAATTTTAATAATAAGGCTTATAAAAAAAAACTTAATAAAATTGATAATAATAAAAAAAATTTAAAAAATATTATAAATAAACCAATAAATATTAATGGAAATGAAAAGATATTTTCTTCATTTACTGAAAATGATGTAAATATTGTTAAATTAAATAATATATTATTATATTAATAATGAATAATAATAAACAAATTCAAGTCTTTAATAGTAAAAACAATAATACAAAAAAAATATTACCATTACCTAAACCTATTATACCCATTAATAATACTGATAAATCTCCACAAGAGTCTACTAATCAAAATATTAATCAAAATATTAATCAAAATAATAATTTATTAATTATTCAAAATAATAATTCTAGTAACTTTACTAAAAAACCAAATAATAATTCTAATAATAATTCTAATAATAATTCTTTAAAAATTATCAATAATAATCAAAATAGTAAAATAATTTTAAATAATAATAATAATAATGATGAGAAATTAAGTAATACACCAATAAGAAATACATCAGATAAAAATACACTTACTAAAAATATAGTAATTGGAGATACAGTTAATAATAATCAAATTACTAAACCTAAATATTATAAATTTGATATTAAATATATTTCTTTTGATGATCAATCTATATTTGGTAAGAAATTTTCATATAAGGTAAATGATATTAAATGTGCTATCGATTATTTAACTCTTAATAATCTTTTATCACCTTCTGGTAAAATCAAAGATAGTAAATATAACCAAATTAGAAGAATGTATATTTGGCAATATATTTGCTTTATTAGAAATAATAATAAAAACTTAGAAATTTTCTCAAAATATTTAGGTAAAGGTAATATGATAAAAGCTTCTAATTTATTTATTATGGTTAAAAATGAGATAAATGGTGATATAAATAAAAAAACAATTTCAAAGAATGATTTTAAAAAGTTTATAAATAAACTATTTAGTAAATATAAAAATATAAAAGTACCAGTTTAATAAATATTATAATTATTCAAAAAATTATATAAAATATAAAATTAGTTAAATTTAAATTTTATATATTTTCGGAAAAAAAAATTCTCACACAAAAAAATATTTTTACACAAAAAAAGAGAAATTTAAATTTAACTAAAATTTTTTTCTTCGATAAATTTATTGATTTAAATAAATATCATAAATTTATACATTTGAAATATTAGGATTTAGTAATTTTACTCTATAAGGATTTATAGATCTTACTACATCTATTGTATTATTTTTATTAGTTAATGTTTTATATAAAACATAACTTGGCATTATAGTCCAAAATATATTTATATACATAAATGCTCTTTTTATTAAAAGTATACCTCCTGGAAAATCTTTATCTATAAAATTTACATTATCTTCTTCTTTTATCTGAATTAAATATTGCCCTATATACAATATACTATTCATTAATTGTGTACCCATTGCTAATACTATACATACTAAATATTTCTTATCAATATGTTCTAATCTAAATATCATTCCCAATAAAGAAAATAATCCACATAATCCTGAATGACTTCCTTCAATTAATCTTGACCAATAATTTGTATCTATCATATATTCTCTATCTGCCCATGCTCCGTATTCTGCATAAAATATTTCTGCTAATTTCCATGGTAGTACATTATCTAATGTATATTTATTTGTCCACACATGCTCTTTATTATCTATTAATTTATTTGATAACTCATTTATATAATGATATCTCGCTATAAAACATATTTCCCAAATACCTGTTAATATTGTAAATGCTAACCAATAATATGATATAACCTCAATATTTCTTAAGCTTTTTATTAATTTTCTAGATGGATAAGCGATTGATCCAAATATTGTAAGTTCTAATATTGCTATTATAATACCATTTGCTTCTAAGCCCATATTTTAATATATAATAATTTAATAAATAACAAAAAAGTTATTAAAATAAAAAAAATTAGTTAAATTTAAATTTATATATTTTTATACATTTTTAAAATTTTTTTCACACAAAAAAAATTTATTTTTTACACAAAAAAGGAGAAATTTAAATTTAACTAAAATTTATTTTTTAATAAAAATATGCTTAAAATAGTAGATGTTATATAATTTGTAAAACCAAGTAAATTTATTAATCTTAATTTACCATTTATTACAAATAGCCAAAATTTAGGTAATATTATTGTTTGTTTTGGTTTTAACTTTATTTGAACAAATTGTGTATTATTAATGTTATTAAATTGAGTAATATTATAATTAGAAATTAAATAATTATTGGATACATTATTATTCCATTTAAATTTATTATAATTCTTAGGATGTGATATATAAATATCTATTGGATCTTTATTTGAATTATAAATTAACATATAATTCGATAGATTATAATTAACATTATTATTTAAATTATACATATGCGAAGTCTTTTCTATAAACTCATATTTAAGCACATAACTTATAAAATCATTTAAATTATTAATTTTATCTTGAATCAATATTGGTAACTTTTCATATAATAAATTTTGATTTATTTTATCAGATGAAAGTTGAATAATTTGAAAAATATCATTAGTCTTAAAATCATAATTAATATAAATAGTAATAATAAGTAAAATAATAAAAATAATAAGTTTCTTCATTTTAAAATTAATAGATAAAATTATTTAAAAGTTTTAACATATTATAATATAAGTCAAATATCCAAAATGGCCGATGAAAAAATAGTTCCAACTGTACCACCAGAAAATGAAGCAGATAAAGAACCATTAGTAACAGGTGAATATGGACCCAATATTGGTAATTGTAAATGGTTTAATAATAAGATTGGTTATGGTTTTGTAACTGTAATGAATGGTGAACATAAAGGAAAAGATATCTTTGTTCATCATAGTGGTATTACTCCAAAAAATAGTAATTTTAAAACTCTAACAAAGGGTGAATATATTGCATTTAACATTATTAATGGTAAGAATGGTCTTCAAGCAGTTGATATTGTAGGAGTTCTTGGAGGTCCATTGATGTGTGATAATAATATTATGACATACCGTCCCAAGTTTTATAATCCTAACTTTAAGCCTAATTATAGAAAACCAAGATATTCTGAACAACCTCCGCAACAACCTCCGCAACAACCTCCGCAATAAACTTCATAATAATTCATATTTTTATGAATTAATTAAAAATGATGTATAATTTAATTATTTACGTTGTTTTTTTTAATTAAAAATTTAATATATTCAATAGATATTTTTTTATTTTTTTCCATATTATACATAATAAAAGTAATTATAATACTTAATATTACAAGTAATAAAGCATTTTTAGTGAACATTTTTCTTTTGTTTTTATCTTTAATAAAATCTAATTGTAAATTATTAGTTTTTTCAGGATATTTATAACAGAAATTTTCATAATTACCATTAGTACAATAAGTATCTCTACAAATATTATTAATCTTATTTTTAATATTAATATCCTTTTCATTATGATTCGCTGCACATACACTCTTACCAATTGTATTTTTATAATGACCACTATTTACATTACTACATGAATTATAATAATTCTTTTTATTATTTTTATAATTTAATATAAATGCATTTTGTTGAAATTGATTCATAAATAATAATTGAGGATTATCTTTTACTATAAATGGTTTAAGAGAATATGATCCATTGGTATATTCATCCTTGAAGACCCTATATAATAATGGCTGTGGACAATAATATGGAACATTATTAGAAGATCTTTCACAAAACATTTTATCTGATGATAATTTATAATTTGTTCTACAGGTTTTATAACAAAATATACCTTTTGTTTTCTTATTTCCTAAATCATATCTACTTTCTTTATACCAATTTAAAGGATCATTTTCACATGATAATAATGTACTATATAATATTTTTGATGCCCAATTATTTGCAAGTTGATCAATTATCCATACAATTAAAGTAAATATACTAACAACAATTATAATAACTATTAAACTAAATGATATAAATAATGCAATTACAAACAATATTATAGCATATATTAAGAATGAAAATGAATCACTTAAACTCATTAATTCCATATTTTTTGTCAATAAAATTGAAAGAATAAACATTATTACTGAATATATTGCTATCGCTATTCCAATTGGTGTTAATCCAAATGCAGCTGTTATACCTACTATTACTGGTAATTTAAATATTACCAATAAAAATAATATTATGGTAAATATAATAAGTTTTATTGCAATTGTTAAAAATCCAATAAATCCTAAATTAATTATACTAATAATAATACCAACTGGATTAAGTACAATAAATAATCTAATAAACATAACACAAAGTTGAATAAATTTTTGAAAGAATTCAGGTGCTTTAGCAAACATTTTAGGTATTTTAAGTAATCCTTTTAAAAACCCAAAATGCTCTATAAAACCTTCACATCTAATTCCTAAAAATTTTCTTTCTTTTCTTGTATTAAACCAAACACATTCATTTCCTAACAACTTTTCTAAACTTTGAAACCAAGTTTCAGTAACTCTTCTCATTCTACCAAAATTCCAACTAGTATACCAAATATATTTGAATTTAGGAGCCATTATTTTTTGTAAAAAATAATCATTGTAGAATTCTTTTAAATTTATTCCATCTCTTTTTTTTTTATATTCTATAACATCATAAACATAATTTTGAGCTAATTTTAATTCAAAAAAACTATAATAGAATTTTATTAATTGAAGAAATTTATCTTCTTTATTTTCTATATTTTTATGCAAAATATATGATGTATTTATTAATTCTAAATCTCTTATCACCAATAAATGATTTAAAATTCCTTTAAATAGTTTAATTAATCTATTTTTATCTTCTTTATTTTCTATAAAACTTCTACTTTCTACTTTTTTTAAATCATAATATTTCATTGTAGTTAATTTCTCAATATAATAATAATGTTTAATAGCGTCATCATATGTAATATTCTCATTAAGACAAGATTCTCTAAATGTGTTTAGTTTATCAATACAAATTAAAATTATTTCTTCTGGTGTTTTTTTATCATTATCATCATAAATAGTTATATCTTTAATTTTAATTTTAAAACTTTTAGATTTTGTTTTATCAAGATTTTTCAAATTAATTTTAATTCTGTCAAATAATTCATTTTCTTTAATTATATCATTTTTTATAATATTTAATATTGTATTTTCATTTAAACTATCTAAATTAGATAATTCATCTAAATTACCTAAATCATAATCTTTTAAAAGTTCATTTATATCATCTAAAGAATTAGGATTAATATATGATAGAATATTTTTATTATCTAATTTTTCTAATTGATTATCTATTGAACTACTATTTTCTTGTAATATTTTATATAATATATTTCTTAAAAATATAATTTTTTTTTCTTGTAATGTATTTTCTTCTACTAAATCTCCTATTAATATTTCTTTAAATTTATCTACTATTTCTTGTTTATTATCATTAAAATTATTACTACCTTCAAAATCTAAATTATAATATTCTGTATCAGTTATTTTGTTTTGTAGATCTTTATAAAATAATTTAGAACCATCATTATTTAGTAAATCTTTATTAACTTCCTTATTAGTACATTGTTTACTTTTTATTTCTTCATTTGAACAACTTTTTGTTTGATAAAAATTATATAAATATTTATTTAAATTATATTGATTCTCCCCACTTTTTTTTAATAATTTTAAATATCCTTTAAAATGTTCATTCTCCTCAAATGTCTGTTTGTATATAATTTTATCATTCCCTTGATCAAACAAATCTTCTGATTCTTTATAAAAACATGCTAATTCATTATATAATTTATAACCTTTATTTTTATCTTTTATATAATTATCTATTAAAGATTTTTTATTCTCTATAGCTATATTTGAATCTATATTAAATATAATTAAATAATCTGCTATAGATTTCGATAATATTGTTCCTATTTCTTCATCTAAACCAGTAGTTCTATTGTATTTACCAGATAATCTAATATTACTACCAAATAGATTAGTACCAAATGAAATAGGTCTAGGATATTTTTTTCTAAAAGCTAATATTTTTTTAACAATATAAAAGGATAATACTATAATTACAACAGATATAGTAATTTTAGTAAACATAAGTGTTTTTTTAGGTAAATCTTGAAGTTGATTTGGAATACCTTTAATCAAATTAATTGGATTAATCATAATAGTATATTAATTATTTTATATATTTAAAATTTAAATTATAAATTTAATAAAAATAATTTATTCTAACTTAATTTCTCTTGCACTTGGATCTGTCATTTCACCACACCATTTTGGCATCCAATAATAAGGTATAACTTTCTCAAAATTTTTATAATTCTCATCAAACTTTTTTCTATAATAATAACTCTCTTTTAATATTGGTTTATTATATGTATATTTATTTTCATTATTGAATTCTATATCACTTACTTTATTATCTATATATTCTTGAATTATTGTATGCCATGATCTAGTTTCGCTTGTAACTCCATCCGAAAATGCCTCTTTTGATCTCCATAGTACTTCATGTGGTAATACATTATCATTTTCAAAAGCTTTTCTAATTGGACATTTCTCAATTTTATTATAACTACATCTAAATTTAGGATGCATTTTAAGATAATAATCAATAAAATATTTATCAGCAAATGGAACTCTAGCTTCTAATCCATTAGCTGATATAGTTCTATCACTTCTTAAACAATCAAAATAATGAATATCTCCAATTAATCTTAAACATTCATTATGAAATTTTTCTAAATCTTTAGTTTTTTTAAAATATTTATATCCTCCACATACTTCATCCGCATAATCTCCATTAAATACTACTTTACAATTCGTATTCTCTTTTATATATTTTGATACTAAGTAATTTCCTACACTTGCTCTTACTGTTGTAGTATCATAACTTTCTATTACTCTTATTACTTCATCTATACTATCTAAAAATTCTTTTTCAGTTAATTCAATTGTATGATGATCACTTTTAATAAATTCTGCAACTTTTTTAGCATAATAAAGGTCAGGTGAACCTTTTAACCCTATTGAAAATGTTTTCAACTTGTAAGGTCCTAGTTTTTGTGCTAATATTCCTGCTACTAAACTACTATCTAATCCTCCTGATAATAATGCACATATCTCTTTGTCTGACATCATTCTCTTATATACTGCTTCTCGAAATATTCTATTTAATTCTTTTATATCATTATTCGCTTCACTATCTATCATCGAATATTTAACATCGTATTTACTCATATCATTATAACAATGATATTTTATATCATTTTTAGTCATATCATTATAACAATCATATTTCATATCATAATAATCTATCATATTATTAATTATCATAAAATGACCTGGTTTAAATTGTTCAACACTTTCAGCTATATTATTTAATCCTTTTAATTCCGATGAAAATATATAATCTTTATTTGAAGTTAACCCATAAAATAATGGTCTGACACCATAGGGATCTCTAGAAATAAAAAAATGATCAATATCAGTATCATATAATACAAATGAAAATTCACCATCTAAATCATTACAAATTAAATTCATAATTTTAAGATTATCATAATTAAGAGATTTATAATATTTATATAAATGTAATATTATTTCACAATCAGACTTAGAGTTAGTTGAAAAATTATATTTTTGTTTTAAAGTTTTATGATTAAATATTTCACCATTACAAATTAGATAATTATTATCTAATTTCATAGGTTGATTACCAGATTTGGATAAATCATTAATAGCCAATCTATGAAAACATAATAAAGAATTATTTATTTGCCTATTTTGAGTATTATCAGGACCTCGTGGTCTAAGTTTTTCAAAATTTTTATATGTCTTTATATAATCATATTTGCTACTTTTTTTTATAAATGCAAATATTCCACACATAATACAATTAATTTTAATTATAAAATCATTTTTAAATAGATTTAAATTTTAAGAACTATTTTTATTTATATTAATAATTTATATATGGTAATAACTGATGTATTTGATTATAGTCATGTAGATTATGATTATAAAATATTATATAAATTTATGCCAGTACTTTATTTACACCCAGATGAAAAAATATCTCCATTATCTTTTGAAAAATATATTTTAAAATCCGAATTATGTGTCTTCGGAAAAAGAAAAACCATACAAAAAACACCATTTACTCCTCCTGAAACTATTAGAGAATTTAGAAATGTATTAATCAATAAAGGTGATATTCGGTTACCTTTAAATAATTTTTATAATAATATTCCCAATATTTATTTGAATTATTGTGGTAATTATTCAAAACCTACTCAACCTAATCTTGATTTAGTACCAATATATGGCATGGTTAGGCATTATAAACATTTTATTGATATCATTTATATTTTCAATTATCCATATAATGAATCCTATAAGTTATTCGGTATGTATATTGGTGGCCAGCATCAAGCTGATATTGAATATATTAGAGTTAGAATAGATAATAATAATTTCTTTAATGATATTATACCAATAACAGTAAAGAAAATATTTTATTCAGCTCATAATGATAATCAAGGAATGTGGGTAAAAGGTGAAGATGTGCATTGGGAGAATGGAAAAATAAATACGAGACCAATAGTGTATGTATCAAAAGACAACCACGCAAATTATCCATGGCCTGGTACTTGGCTTAGAATGCTAGGGTTTGCAAATGATATTACTACAAAAAAAAATGCAATTATTTGGAAACCAAATACAGTTATAAATTTAAAACAAAGAGATGATCTAATGTCATTCAGAGGTAAAATGGGAAATAATGGTGTTACCTCTCTTTATAGAGATTGGGATGATATTCCTCCTAATAACAAATCTTCTTTCACTAATAGATTCTTTAATAGTTTTTTTACTAAAATTAATTGTTTAGATAGAAATTAAATATTATCTAAATTTACCTTAAATGTTTTTCTATGATATTTAGTTAAACCAAACACTTTTATCGCTTTACGATGTTCTTTTGTACCATAACCTTGATTTTTTAATAATCCATATTTTACTAATGAATTATCAATTTTACACATATTTTGAATATATTCATCATGATGTGTTTTAGCTAATATACTTGCAGCTGCGATTTGTACATACTTGTTATCACCTCCAATTATACATGTATGAGTAACAAATCCTCCTTCTGGTTTCATAAATGGTTTAAATTTATTTCCATCTACTAATATTCTATCAAATTTAATATTATTTTTATATACATTGTTTAAAGCCTTATGCATAGCTTTATATGTAGCATTTAAAATATTTATATCATCAACAACAGTATGATCACAAAAATCTACACTCCAAGCTAATGCATTTTTCTCTATATATCTTCTTAACTCATCTCTTTTATTTACTGTTAATTTTTTTGAATCTTTTATATTTTCTATTAAATTATCATTTAAATCATTATTCCATATAACTACACCTACAAATACTGGACCTATAAGACTCCCTCTACCTGCCTCATCTACACCTATTTGGATTTCATATGGGTATTCTTCTAAATATTTTTGTAACATTTTTTATTTGTATTTTTTTATTATATTTTTATTAATTTTTTATTAATTTTTAAATATTCACAAATTATTATATTAATTTAATTTTAAATTCTTTTATTATAATAAATTAAAATGTCTGGATTAGGATTAATTACTAATGCTATTGCTTCCATTAAACAAGGTAAAAAAATCTCAGAAAAATACAGCAAAAATATACCTTTAAAAAATAATAATAATGAAAATTTTGATGATAAAGAAAAAAAAACTGTTGTTGTAGATAAAAATGATAATTGTAATTCAATACCAAGAAATATTGTGATGTTTTTATTAAATATTATAAATTTATCAATATTTATATATGCAATTTATTTAAGTTTTAAAGTGAATGCGGGATTTAATTTATTACACTTTTTAATGGCTTGCTGTTGTTCAATATGTTATTTACCTTATGGGTTATATAAATTAACAACAATGGGGAATGAGGTTCCTCAAGTAAAAAAAAATAATAATGTAGTAAATTCACTTAATACTGTGAATAATGTAGTAAATAGTGTTAATACACCAGTTAATACACCAATTACACCTAATTCAAATTCTATAAATAGTCAAAATTCAAATAATGCAAGAAGAAATAATAATGTAAAAAAAAATAATTCTTAAAAAAATTTAAAAGTTTGTTTTTTTATTTTAAAAAAATAGATATTTATTATTACAAAATATAGTAATATTATTGGAAATAAATTACTATATCTTAAATCTACTAAATTCTTTAAAAATACATATAAATATCCTTCCTCTTTATTCACATCTCTTATTTTACATTCTAAATAACTTAATGTACATTTATTATAATTAAATATCATCTTAAATATCATAAAAAAACTTAATGACAAATACGATATATCTAAATTATAATTTAATAACATAAATGAAATACCATAGAAAAAATAAAAAATTAATACAAATTTTGTTAATTCCTTACTTTTAATAATATTTAAATTCATTCTAAATTTTATATTATAAAATATTAAAATATGTCATCAGTTAATAACACTGAACAATATGAATATATTTTAAACAATAATTCATCTAAATATCTTCATATTGAAGATTATAAAACTAATAATAATTTTCATAGTAATAACCAAAAATGTTCAAAAGTAACTAGAGAATTAATTCAAAGTAAAATAGATGGTTATGATAAATTATCAATATCACATATACCAATAGTGAGAGATGATAATTTAAAATATAGTATTTATGCAGAAACAAGAGAAGATAGTACATTAATTTATAGTATGTGTTTTGAAGAATTATTCTTCTTTGATTTTGATAATAAACAATTTGGTTTAGAGAAAGATATTAATCTTGAAATGGATGATAAAATATGGAATAATAAATCAACTGTATATGGTAAATCAGTTGATATTATAAATAAAATGACAGAACATTTCAAAGATAAATTAGATATTAAATTGTATTGGGTACTTTATCCAACTGATAATGGTGTTCATGCTTATTGTTTATCTCATAAACGTAATAGAAGAATTCAAAAACACATGAATAATTTAATTGATGAAACTATATTAGCTTGCGCTGATCCTGATTGGATTGCTTTCTCTTATGTTAGATTTGGTTTCTGTACTCGTCTATCTTCTAAAGTTAAATATATTGAAAGTACAACTCAAAGTGGAGGTTATGAATATGGTATTACAAGTTCTTCTGATAATAAAAATTTAATAAAAAAAAATAAAACTTATAAATATAATCTTAATTATCTATTTGATAATATTATATACGAAAATATTTATAAAGAAGTTGGAGATAAAACAAAAATACTAAAAACTTTAAAACTTCAATTAGATATTAAAAATCATTTAGTATATTATATAAAAAATTTATTAATACAATATACAACAGGTATTAAAATACCAATTGGATTATTTAGTTTACATCAATGCGAACCTAAAGAAAATTTAATAAAAAAAATAAGTACTTTATATAAGTCTGATAAATATGAATCATATTGTGAAAATATTAAAGGTATGACTAATTGTAAAATATCTAAGTTATGTAAATTTGTACCTTTAATTGATAAAGATAAATTTGTTACATTTATGTTAAATATTAAAAATCAACATAATAAAATTAGATATAGTGATGAAAATAAATTAATATCTACTTCTGAAAATTTTTATGATAAAAATAATAATACTATCCTCTCTAAAAAAATTAGAAATAATAAATTTAAAAATTGTACTAAGCTTTTTATTGATATATTAAATAATCCTGATTATAACGATAAAAGAAAAAAGAAATTATTAAATTTACCTGCTGGCGGTATAAGTAATAGTGATATAAGTCAATTAAATGAACATCCATTATGTAGTTATTCTCCTATTATGTTCTTAATCACAAGAATTAAAACTTTTGAAGATGTTGAAGATTTTATAAAATTAATGGAAACTAAATCAGATAATAACGATAATTTATTAATGGACTATATTGATTTTAATTATGAAATAAATAATAAATATTTACTTACACCATTTATTTTAATTTTATTTGAAGCTACTAAACATCGTAATAATCCTGAAGTATATTTCAATTTAATTAAGTACTTTATTGATAATAAATTATATAAATTTACTAATGATACACTTACTTATTGCTTAAAAATTATTATATCAAGAGATTTTAGTAAAGATCAAAAAATATTTAATTTCTTTATAAAAGCTTTATTTAAAACAGAATCCGAAAATTCTTTATTGGAAGATTTATTAAATAAAAAAAAATATAGAACTCTCATAAAAAATATAAAAGATAAATTATCATCCAATAATAATAAAAAAATTTTAAAAGAATTAACTAATTATATCAATTGTATAAATTTAATAGTTCAACAAATATATTTATACAATAATGTAAATGCTTTTAATAATCTTATATTAAAAAATATTTTACTTGAATTAGATTTATCTAATTATATAAAAAATAATCAACATTTTACTTCATTTTTAATAATTCAACAATTAATATATGAAATAATTATAAAAGTTAATATATTTGGTCTTTACTATGAAAATAGAGCTTATTTAGAATATTTTACAAATAAAAATCCTAAATCATTATTTAAAAAACACTATAAATTATTTAATAAATATATAAATAATATAGATAATACATTTAATTTAGATAATTTATTTAAAATAACATCTAAAATATTAGTATATGTACTATTTAATTTTATTAAATATAATACTAATATTAAAATCAATTATGATAATTTATATCTATATAAACACAATAATAAACCTATCATTTTACTCTTAAATTATTATAATAATGAGATACTAAAAAAGATTCAAAATTTAAAAGATTTAAAAGAGAAAAAGAAATTTTTTAATTTTATATTAGATATTTTAAACAATATTATTAATTTAGAAAATAATGGAAGACAATTAGAATATAATGATTCTACATTTAAATACTATATCTCTATTATTAAACTCTATAAATATCTTGAAAACAAATTTATTGATAAAAGTCCTCACACAAACAAATATAAATTTAAATCTACTGATAAAGATAATATTGATAAAAGTGTATTAGATTCTAAAAAATTAAATGATATTAATAATCTTATTATAAAATTGAATAAAACTATAAAAACAAATATAAGAAGTAAATTACCAAGAAATCGTAGATTCAGAGGAACAATTAGTGTTATAAAGAATAATGATAATAGTATTAATTACTTTGCGACATATATGAATACAGTGCTAGAATCTAGTAACGATATAGATATTTATAAATATAATATAACAACAGGAATAGAGATAGATGCAGGAGGTCCAAGTAAAGCTTTCTTCTCTGATTTATCTGTAGTAATTTCTAAATACATTAAAAATCTTAAAAAATTAAAACCTGATTTCCCTAATCTTAATAATTCAAATTTATTAAATAACAATAATATTAAAAAATCATTCAATTCAAATCTTAACAATAACACTATATCAAGTAGTAATATATACTTTTTAGGTAAAATGACAGCTAGATTATTATTTATTGAAAATTATGATCTAAATATTAAACTTCCAGATGAAATATATAATGCTATATTAATATTAATTAATAATCCTAATTTAATACTTGATAATTATAAAGTATTAGATGATAAAATAGTCAAAAACAATAATAATAATGTTAAAGATGTTAAAAATAAATCAATGGAAAATATTAATAAATATTTATTATTGGATAAAGAAGATATTGTAAATATAATGAATATGGATGATGAAGGTTTTATAATGACATTTACTTATTCTGGTATAGAAAATGTAAATGCAAATATAAAAAATAATAATAATAATATAAATTCTGATAAGGTAAGAGAATTAATAATAGATAATTCACAATATAAAGAAAAATTAATGAATAAATTAATTATGTTTTATTCTGAAGACAAATTTATTAATAATATGCTTACTATTCTGAATAACTCTAATTATAGGGAATTCTTTAAAGGATTTCTTACTATATATATTAAACTTATTAAAGAAACTAATAATTATGTAATTAATGATCTATTTTATTTAAATGATAAAAATATATTAAAAAAGAGTATTGAAAATAATAAGATAGAAACAAAAGATTTTTTAAAAAATATAAATTTTAGATTTAATGTTAATAATGAATATATTTCTAGAAATCCAAATAATATACAAAATAGAAAAGCAAATATTACTAAAGCATTTAATCAAGCTATTGAATTAATTGCAAATAGTTATGATGATAATAAAAAACAACTATTTTTTGAACATTTATTATATTTCTGGACAGGTAGTAGAAGTTTACCAAAACAAAATGATAGAAATTTAAGCATAGATTTTTATACTAATTCAACATATAGAGATATATTTGAAAATATTAGCAATAATTCAAATAATTCAAGAAATAATAATACAAATACTAATAGAGTATTTAATCAATATAAATATAGATTTCTTCCAAATGCACATACTTGCTTTAATAGTATTGATTTAATTATACCAAATCATAATACTGATATAAAGAAATATAGATTAATATTAGCAAAAATGTTTAAATTTGCATTTGAAGATGGTATATTTAATTCAACTTCTTTTGGATCTGCTTAAAAAAAAATTTATTAAATTTAAATTATTTTATTTTTTTTAATTAAATAGAAAAATGATTTGTAGAACATCATGCTTAATTGCAATCGTATTTATTATTTCTAAATTTGTATTTGTATTTAGTATAGATAAAGGAGAATTATTTCAAAAATATCAAAAGAGTCTTTCAAGTGAACAAATGAAAAGATATATTAAAATTGTAAATGAAAGAAGAAATTTAAGTTTACAAGGATTCTTTTTAGGTATTCTTTTAGCATTAATTTTATTACTTTTAAATTATAATATTTATAGAATGAGCTATAAAGCTTTTGCTTGTGTTGTATTATCTGTTGTATTTATTACTCAATATATGTATTATATTCTTAGTCCTAAATCTGATTGGATGATTTTACATCTTAGGCAAGATCAAAGACAAGATTGGCTTAAAATTTATAAAACTATGCAATTCAAATATCATTTAAGTATTCTTATTGGTATTATTTCAGCTTTATTCTTATCCATTTCTTTCCGCTGTTAAATCCATATTTATAAACTCATATATATTTATTTCATCATTTGTTTTATCTCTATTAACATCATTATAACCATATTCATATCCCATTCTATCATCCATGTCTACATATACTGTATCCTTTAAATCATAATAGATTACTCTATTATATGTATTTTCATAATCAATATTAAACCTTTCTTTTATACCACATTCTATATATTTTATAAAATGATTAAATGTACTAAAATTTATTACTACTCCGCTATTTTTTAAAAATAAATAATTTGATATTTTTTTTCTCTCTATATAACTTTTTATTAGTTTATGTATTATATTATCATTAAAATTTGGCCCATTTATATAATTTCTTATATAATCCACATTCTCTAAACCAATAAAATTTATATCATTTTTATTAATTGTAAAATTATTTGGATGGTATTTTCCAATAATTAAATATTTATAATTTTTTACTCTATCTTCAATCTCATAGAATTTTTTCTCTACATCTACATTGAAAAAATAATGTATTACTTGATCTCTCGTATTATTTATATACATTATATAATTATAATCATTATATACCTTATGATAACCATTTACTCTCATATGATCATTCAATTCTTTCCCATATACCGTTAAACTTATATCTTTTAATATATATTTATCATTTAAATTTGGTTTTTTATCAACATAATAGAATATTTTAATATTAGATAAAGATAATGGTGGATTTAAATCAAACCCGGCACCTAAATATAATGCGGACATTATAAATTATTAAGTAATAATGGATACATATATATGCAGTTCAATTTTTTTAAATCTATTTAAGTTTAATTTTATATATAGATATAATTATGGATTCCTCTATAGATAGAGTCTATTTAAATTTACCAAATGAAGATTTAAATGATATATATATTGCTGATAACATATTTAATAATTTATTTATTTGTATTGAAGATAATCTTAATAAAGATTATATTATTAAAAGACTTGAAAAAATTAAGAATTATAGAATTATATTAGATAAACTTAGATTATTACCAATAATTGAACAAAGATCTGAAGAATGGTACAATATAAGACAGACTATGATAAGTGCGAGTGATTTTGGTCAAGCATTGAATAAAGGTGATTATGGAACACAAAAAGAATTAATAATAAAAAAGGTAACAAATAAATCGAAAGAGATAACATATAAAGCACCATTATTATGGGGAGTAAAATATGAAGAAGTTGCTACAAGAATTTATCAAAAAAGAAATAATGTAAGGGTTTTTGAATTTGGTTTAATTAAACATAATGAATATGAATTTATTGGAGCTTCTCCAGATGGAATATCAGAATTAGGTATTATGTTAGAAATAAAATGTCCATTTAAGAGAAAAATAAGTGGTAAAATATTAGATCAATATTATTATCAAATTCAAGGTCAATTAGAAGTATGTGATCTAGAAGAATGTGATTTTTTAGAATGTGAAATATCTGAATATGAAACAGAAAAAGATTTTATTGCAGATACTTACAATGACTTTATTCTTACTAAAGATCTTAAAGAAAAAGGTATTGTAATATCATATAAAAATATTGAAGATGAAGATTTTTCATATTATTATTCTAATATTAATGATAATATAAATAATATGATTACTTGGAAAAATAATATAGTAACAAATTTTGATATTGATGTTGAATATAAAGTGGAATATTGGAAATTAATTAAATATAATAATCAAAGAGTTTATAGAGATAGAGATTTTTTTAATAAAAATATAGATAACTTAAAATTTATTTGGGATAAAATATTATTTTATAGAAATAATAATAAAAAATTTATTAAAGATATTGTAAATAATAAAAATTCAAAAGGTAAAATTTATGAATTTAATAAAAGAGATAATGATGTAGTAATTAATGGTTTTGCTATAAAAAAAACTACATCTGAATCAGATTCTTTAAATATATAAAATTTGAATTTTATTTAAAATTTTTTTTATATAATAAATATAATATAAATATGTTTGTGATTAAGAGAGACAATACTAAAGAAGAAGTAAGTTTTGATAAGATCCTTTATCGTCTTCAAAAACTATCAAAGAATCTTAATGTCAATGTTCATGAGGTTGCTCAGAAAGTATGTTCAAGGATACATAATAATGTAAAGACATATGAATTAGATGAGTTTGCATCACAATTATGCTCATCTATGATGTTAGAACATCCTGATTATGGTATTCTTGCTTCTCGTTTAGTAATTTCTAATCATCACAAACAAACTTCACCATCTTTTTCAGAAGCAATGACAATGCTTTATAATAATTATGATTCTGAAAATAATCATAGTCCAATTGTTTCTGAAAAATTTTATAATATTGTTATAAAAAATAGAGAAAAATTAAATAGTTATATTAATTATGAAAGAGATTATTTACTTGATTATTTTGGTTTTAAAACTTTAGAAAGAGCTTATTTGTTAAAAAAAGATAATAAAATTATAGAAAGACCACAACATATGTGGTTAAGAGTTGCATTAGGAATACATGGAGAAGATATCAAAGATGCTCTTGAAACATATGATTATATGTCTCAAAAATACTTTACTCATGCTTCACCTACTTTATTTAATGCTGGTACTCCACGTCCTCAATTGTCATCATGTTTTCTCTTAGATGTAGAAGATAGTATTAAAGGAATTTATGAAAATCTATCTGATTGTGCCCACATTTCTAAATATGCTGGTGGTATTGGTCTTAATGTTCATGATATACGTTCTAAAAATAGTATTATTAGAGGTACTAATGGTTCTTCTGATGGTATTATACCTATGTTACGTGTTTATAATTCAACTGCTCGATATGTAAACCAGTGTTTTACACCAGATACAGTTATATTTACTAAGAATGGTAGTAAATTTATTAAAGATATTACTCCTGAAGATTATGTAATTACTAATGATAATTCTTTTCAAAAAGTAAATAAATTATTTATTAATGAAGTTGATAAAGATATTTTAAAAATAAGAACACAAAAATCATTTGATTCTGTAAGAGTTAGTAAAGAACATCAAATTTATTGTATTAAAAATCAAAAAAAGGGATTAAATTATGAAATAATTAAAAATAGATTAGATAAGAAAATTATTAAACCGGAATATTATGATGCATCTAAATTAACATTAGATGATATTATAGGTTATCCTATACCAAAATTTAATAATAATGATATTGATAATGTTGATTATTATAGGATGATTGGTATAATATTAGGAGATGGTCATATAACTTCTAATAAAAAAGAAATAGGTATTACATTAAATAATATTACAAAAAAAAATACAGTAAAGTTTGTTGAAGACTATCTTAAAAATAATAATATTCATTATTGGTCAAATGATAATACTTATAATAAGGCAGTTGGTAATTCATATACCATTCGATTTACTTATAATAATTTTGATTTAGATTATGATAAGATATATGACTCAAAAAAAGAAAAATACATTAATAGCGAATATTTAAATTTAAATAGAAATAATACACTTTATTTAATAAAAGGTTTATTAGAAACAGATGGACATATTGATAAAGAAATATATTATTCATCATCATCTTTAAGATTAGTATATGACTTAAAATATTTATTACTTAAATTTGGAATAGATTGTAGTGGCAATATTAGAAATGATATTGGTAAAAGTCATAATATTAGAAGAGATAATGGAAGTGAAACAAAAATAGTAACAAAAAAATTATCTTATACATTAAGAATTCCAAAAAATATAGTATTTACTGAAATATTTGAAGATTTTCAATGTGATAATTATCATAAATCATTTATTTATGATGGAATAATTTGGTCAAGAATTAAATCAATAGAAACTGAATATTACAAAGGAAATTTATATGACATTAACGTATCAAATAATCATAATTATACAGTTGCTAATCTTGGAATAGTTCATAATAGTGGCAAAAGATTAGGTTCAATTGCTATATACATTGAACCTTGGCATGGTGATATTATGGAATGGCTAGAACTTAGAAAAAATCATGGTGCTGAAGAAGAAAGAGCTAGAGATCTATTCTATGCTCTTTGGATTCCTGATCTTTTCATGAAAAGAGTACAAGAAAATGGTAAATGGTCACTTATGTGTCCTGATCAATGTAAAGGTCTCACTAAAGCTTATGGTGATGAATTTGAACAACTATATACTCAATATGAATCTCAAGGTAAGTTTATTAAACAAATTGATGCACAAAAAATTTGGATGAAAATTCTTGAAGCCCAAATAGAAACTGGTACTCCTTATATGTTATATAAAGACTCTATTAATAATAAAAGTAACCAAAAAAATATTGGTACTATTAAATCTAGTAACTTATGTTGTGAAATTACTGAATTTACAGCACCTGATGAAATAGCTGTATGTAATCTTGCATCTATTTGTTTACCAATGTTTGTACAAAAAGATGAAAATGATAATATATTCTTCAATTTTGAAGAATTACACAAAATTTCTAAAATTATATGTAAAAATCTTAATAAAGTTATTGATGTTAATTATTATCCTGTTGATAAAGCTAGATATTCTAATATGAAACATAGACCAATAGGTATAGGTGTTCAAGGACTTGCTGATACTTTCTTTAAGCTAAATTATCCATTTGAAAGTGATGAAGCAAAACAATTAAATAGAGATATATTTGAGACTATATATCATGGAGCTCTTGAATCATCTAATGATATTAGTCTTAAAAGAAAATTAATATATAATGAGAGAAATATGCTTTCTACTACAGGTCTTAGTGATAAAGAAAAAATTGATAAACTTAATGAAATGGATTTATATTTAAATTTAAATCAACATGAATTAAATAATAGTAAAAAATTTAAAGGAGCTTACTCTTCATTTGAAGGTAGTCCTGCTAGTAAAGGTATTTTACAATTTGATATGTGGAAAAATAATGATTCAATTAATCTTAAATATGATTGGAATGGACTTAAAAATAGTATTATTGAACATGGTATTAGAAATAGCCTTCTTGTTGCTCCAATGCCTACTGCTTCTACATCTCAAATTATGGGAAATACTGAAGCTTTCGAAGCTATCACATCTAATCTCTATAAACGTAAAACTCTTGCTGGCGAATTCATTATTATTAACAAGTATCTTATTCAAGATCTTATTAAACTTAATCTATGGAATAAAGACATTAAAGAAAAAATTATGATTAACGAAGGTATTCTTAAGGATATTGAGGAAATACCACAAAATATTAAAGATATTTATAAAACTGTATGGGAAATAAAACAAAAAAATATTATTGATATGGCAGCAGATAGAGGTAGATTTATTGATCAAACACAATCTATGAATCTATTTGTTTCTGATCCTAATCCCAATATTCTCACTAAAATGCATTTCTATGGATGGAAACAAGGTCTTAAAACTGGAATGTATTATCTTAGAACTAAACCTAAGGCTACTACTCAACAATTTACAATTGATCCTACTAAATCTAAAAGTAATCTCAATAAAAGAAGTACTGTAATTCCTGATGAACCTGAAGAATGTTTAAGTTGTGGTGCCTAAATTATATACAATTTTCTCAATTTTATCACTTTATTATCTTCTCTCATATCCTCATAAATTTCTAAATAATTATCAAACTTCGTAAAATTCTTATTATAATTTAATATAACTTCTCTTAAATTTTTCTTTTTTACTTTATTCTCTAATAACTCATATGAATCATTACTTTGTGATGCTAATAACAAGCCTTTCACATTCTCTTGATTATTCAATTCTACCAATTTTATATTCTTTCTTTTTATATTATTTGGTAATTTTACCATTTTATAATAATTTGTTTTATAAATTACCAATACATTTTCTCCATTTGCTAATTTTAACCAATAATTCCTTAAATTCATAATATATTATATTATTAATTTATAATATTATTAAAAATAATTTTTGATTTTATTAAAGATTTAATGTTCTTTTATTATCATCACCAATTAATAAACCATCAATACTTGCATTATCAGGTATTTCAGATATATCACTTTCAGTAATGGTACTAAAAGTTTCTAAACGTTCATCATCCATTTCATTTAGAATATCATCAATATTATCAGGTGACTTCATTTTAGTCTGAGGAACAGATTGAGGAGGTCCCATAGGTGGTCCACCTTGGTTGTTACCAAACATATTTGCAAACATACCTGACATTCCTGTTTGATCATTTCCACTATTCTTCATTGTTGTCGCTGTTGCTGATGCAAATTGTCTCATTAAATCAGGATTTTGCTTCATAACTTCATCTAACCCTGGTAATGATGATTTAAACATTGTATTAGTTAAATGAAACATAAATGCACTCCCCGCTAAACCCATTAGTAATCTTAATTCTGGTGCCATTTTACTATCACCTTTATATTTTTGATGTAACTCTTCAAATATATCATCATAATCATCTACATTCTCATGAACATTCTCACTCCAACCATCTAATCTCGCATTTATTGGATCAAATTTATTATTTAAAAACTCTATTCCTGTTACTGTTGCTACTAATACCTTTCTTTGAAATTTTATACTCGCATCTGCTGTTCTATCATTTTTTATTCTATCTAAATCACTCTTCATCTCATTTAAATCTGAATCTATATTATATTTTCTTGGTAGTTTCACTCCTTTCTTTTCTAATCTATCAAACTGATAAAGTATGTCTCTCTTCTGATTATTTATCTCCTCTTCTGACATCCTATTATCATTATACGAGCTATTAAACATATTATTCACATTAAAATTTTCTCTATTATTATTCATATCCATATTCCCAAAATTATTATTTAAATCACTCATATTATTCCCAAATTGTGTATTACTATTATTATTAAATTGATTATCATTATCATTATTTTTATTTAAATTAAAATCATCATCAGAACTAGAATCTGAATCTGTATATTTTTCGTTAAAATTATTATCTTCCTCATCTGATGAAATTACTTTTATATTATTTTTACTTATATAATCATTATTACTTCCAACTGAAATTGCATCATGTGATCTTCTTTTTTTATTCATTAGTAATTCAATACCATCATCAGGTACTTCCATATTTAAATTAGGTTTATATTCATCATTCCCTCCTAAAAGAGTATTCGCTAGATTTTCTATTCTACTCATTTATATTAAAAAAATTAAAGAAACTTTAAATAAATTAATAACGCAAAGAATTTTTATATAAAATCTTTTTTATTTAATAAATAATTTAATTTATAATTTTCAACCACATATTTATCAGATCTATTTAATATTGCACAAATATACATTATATTTATTTTATCCTTTAGTATATCTATACTTTCTTTTACTGAATTTCCTGTTGTTATCACATCTTCTATTATTATACAATTATCTTCTCTATTATATTCTCCTTCTATTTGCTTTTGTGTACCATAGTTCTTTATTTTATCTCTTAACATTATCATTGGTATATTATATTTTGTTGATATGTATGTTGCTATTGGTAATCCTCCTAATGGAACTCCGCATATTCTTATCTTATTTTTTTTATCTTTTATCTCATCTTCTATATAATTTTTATATATTTTATCTCCTATATCACTTAATAATCTCGGATGTGATACTAAATTTTTCATATCAAAATAATATTTTGAATGTTCACCATTTTTTAATATAAAATTACCATTTTTAATACAATTACTAGTTTTTAAGTTTTCAATTAAAATATTCATGTTTAATATAAAAAAAATATATAATCTTTTTTAAATGATTTTTAAAAATTTATTAAGTCAATATCTTTATCAAAATTATTTAGCCAACAGTTTCTACAAACAGGTAAATATTCAGAGAAAGATCCAACAGAAATTTGTTCTTTATTACTTGTTTTTCTCATAGTAAATGGTGCATTTCTTATTTTTCTACATAAATTACATATTGACTTAATATGTTTTATATTATCTGCTAAAGGAATTAAATCAATTAATTGACCAAATTTTTTTCTTTCAAAATCACCAGATAAACCAAATACATATATTATTTTTTTTTGTTTATCTGTCATATGTTTACAAAAAACATATAAATCTTTAAAAAATTGTCCCTCATCTATTAATATCACATCTATTGAATCTATATATTCTTTCTCATACATTCTATTGAATTCTACTAGTTCATCCAAGCTTACACAATTCAATTTCTCCTCATTATGTGTATATACATTATTTTTACCATATCTATCATCTGATTTATGATTTATTACCAATATATTATATTTTCTTTTAAATTTATTATAAATTCTTAATAATTCAGTACTTTTACCTGAATACATAGGGCCCAAAACAATATTTAATTCACCATAATTATTTTTAATAATTTCATTTTCATTTTTTTCTTGATTTTTATCCATATTTTTATCCATATTTAATATATATTTGATATATAAATATATAATTCAAATTTTATATTTTTTAATTAAATAATAATAACAGTTAATATATTATTTATATATAATTTAGTTAAATTTAAATTTCTACAAATTTATATTTTTCTCAGAGAAAAAAAAATTTATAAAAAAAAGTTTTTTTGTGTAAATTTAAATTTAACTAAAATTTTTTTATTTTAATAAATTTTATGTTATTTCTTTTCTATTTAAAATTTTATATTTTATATTTTATATTATTTTAAAAATATTAGATTATATAAAATGAATATTATATTTCCTGATGATCTTGATAGATTTAGTCCTTATATTATGTTAATAATAGTTTCAATATTATGTTATGTATATAAATTACCATATACTTATCCTATTAAATTCCTTCTTAATGGTGCTGTATCCAACAGAATTCTTAAAGAATATATATTCAAACCTTTATTAAAAAATAATAGTTATCCTATTATTGGTACTGGTGTAAGACCAAAAAATGCTATGAATTGTGGTATATTTAGAGATAACTTTTTTGATAATAATAGAGAGATAAAAATATCGTCGTCATACGGTTTTCCATCAGGTCATTCACAGTCAGCTGGATATTTTATGGCATTTATTCATAAATATTTTAAAAACTCACCTGTTATTTATTATTCATCATTAATTTATTCTATTTATATACCTTACACAAGAATTGTACTAAATTGTCATACCATTCAACAGATTATTTCCGGTTACATTTTTGGTATTATAACATTTTATTTATTCGACTATATTGAAAATAAATTAAATAAAAAAATTAATATTAAAAATTATAATTAAATTTAAAATGTTATCTGATAAGATTTTAATATTTCTTCATCAAAAAGATATTTTTTATAATTATCTAATTTTTTATAACATTTGTTAATTGTTACTTCACTTATATCACAATTTTGGGATATTATTTTTTTTGTTATTCCCAATTTACATAAATTTGATACTAAATATATTGTCCCACTCGCTATTGATGGTGGTGCACTTTCACTTACAATTGAATATTCATCAGTTTTTTCAATAACATGTAAACATAAATCAATATATTTATTTTCAATATTAAGATTATTGCAGAATCTGACTATAAAATCCTGTGGTTTACTACAATTGACATTAGTTTTCATAATATCATGAAATTTTTTGCATCCTTTTGTCATAGTTGTAGTATCTATATTAAATATTTTCGCGATCTCTTTTGCACTTCTTGGAACATTATTTTTTTTACAACTCATATATATTGTACTTGCAATTAAACCATTTCTATTTGATCCTCTTGATATTTTTAATTCTGATAATTCTTTATACATTACTTTTGCCTCATTTATTATTGATTGTGATATTCCTGAATTTGAAGCTTGTAATGTTATATCATCTATTATATTGTATAATGATCTCTCTTTATATGATGTTGAATTCCATTTTTGATATTTTCTTAATTTATACATTTCATAAGAATTTTTACTATTATAATCATTTCCTATTACAGATCCTAAAGATAATTCTGGTAATAAACTATTAGTAGGCATACCACAACGGGTAGGATTTACAACTTTAGTATCTTCATGACCATAATAACGCCATTCTGCTTGTGGATCCAAAAATTTATCTTGTATTGTATTACATTTTTTACAAATATAATAATTATCTTCAAGAATTATATTATTTGATTTACAATTTGAATTATTACAAATATTTTTTATAGTTTCATTTTTAATTTCTTTTTTCTTTTTTTTTTCTTTTTTATCTTTTTCAATTACATTACTATCTTTTAAAAGATCATCATATAAACTCCATATATCTTCCGAATTTAGTTTATTCTCTAACTCTGACATTTACATAAATATTTATTGAAATAAATTATTTCCTAAAAAAATTTATTCAAATTTTAAAATTAAAATAAAAATAAAAAATTATTATATTTCTATATTAATTTAATCTTATATATGTTTTTATTCATTTATCTCCACGAAATTTATACAATCTCTTATCTTTTTTTGTATATTATCTGGTATTTTATCAAAATTTATTAATAACTCATTTCTATCATATATTTTTTTAAGATTAGGATTATCATTAAGTAACTTATCAAGTTTATCGCAATCTTTAATATATTCCATAAGTTTTTTTTCAGTGATCTTCATACTTTTATTTATACCTACAATATTATCACTTATATCACCTTTCAAAATTTTTAATTTTAAATCAATATCCTTACTTCCTTTTGATTTATTTCTTAAATCATAACTTTTTAAATTATAGATAAATGTATTATCATCAATCAATTGTAAATAGTCATGATCATTAGTTATAATATATATGGGTAAAGTATTATAACGTTCTCTAATAGTTTTCTTCAAAATTGCGATAATATCATCACCTTCTGCATTATCTACTGATACAAATTTTATACCTTTTTCTTGTAGTTCTGGTACAATTTTATAGTATGTATACAAAAATATATCTCTATTAAAATTTCTATTATTATCATCTCTTGTTTTCTTATAATCTTCATAATATTTATTCCTCCATATGTTATATCTTCTACAATCTTTTCCAAAAATAACTATACTATCTTTTATATCATATTTCTTCTGAATCTTTTTTATATTTTCATAAAATAATTTATCATATTTTTCTATAAAAATATTATTGTGAATTATATTATCAACAATTAATTCATCTTCTTGCGCTTTTTTCCACCAAGAACATAGAGCAAAATATCTATAAAAGATATAATAGGAGAAATCTAATAATAATATAGATTTAGTGCCATCTATATCAATAGAATCACATCTATTTTCATCATATTCGTAATTAATTTTGTATTTATCTTTAAGAAGATTAATAACTTCATCACAAGATGTAGAAGTTGTCATTTAAATAAATATAGTTAAAAAGTTTTAACTAATTTTAAAAAATAATTTTCTCTTATTCAATTTTTTTTCCTTATTATTAAATTAATTTTATTTTATTCAATAATTGATTCAATAATTTATTCATCTTTTTTAGTACAATTACTAAATCCTTCTGGTACACCACCTTTATTAATTAAAAGTAATGTAAGAATGAAAAATAATAAGCACCATAAAAATACTGAAAGACTATTTGCCCATGCAAGAAGTGTACAAGGTAATCCTCCTTTATTTATACCTAATACCATGCAATTTATTGTATATACACTTATTACTATTGGTAAAAGCATTAAAAGAAATGATAAAAGTCTTTCTGTAAAATTATATGGCATTTTTTCTTTATTGTCAGAGGTTTTGTTTAAAGGTAAGAAAAAAGTAATTGAAAGTAATACATAACCTAATATTGCTAATTTAGCTTGTTTTGAGAAGTATCTATCGGCATTTTTTACTAAATTCATTTTTATTTTACTATAATATTTTTTTTTTACTTTTATTATTTTTTATTTTGCAAGCTGATCAAATAATGATGTTTTACTATCTGGTTTATCAATAAATTTACTAGAATAACCTATAGAGAATACAATAATAGAAATAGCTAAAATAGAAACAGATTTAATCCAAGCAATTTTGATGCAATTATTATCAGGTTTAATAGATTTTTTATATAATTCTTTGATAGAAGATTTGGATATTCTAGTAATATCTTTAGAGAATAAATCACTAGTTTCTTTTACAAGTTCTTTTTGAAGAATATGATGATTATGATTAAGACAATTAATACTATAAAGAGTGAAAATAGCGAAACATACAAATATAATAAAAGCTATAATCTGACTAAAACTAAAATTGTTTCTTCTGACTTCTTCACCAGTTTCAGGATCATATCTTTTAGGAGGTATAAGAAATATAAAAGACATTATTAAAAAACCAGCTAGTGCTATATATGTGGGTCTAAATATTTTCATATTTAAGTTTATTTATATATTATATAAAATTTGAATATATAATTTAAAAATTAATTAATTATTATATTTAATTATGGGAATTCCACATTATTTCAAAAAAATTTTAAATGAATTTCCTGAAGTTATCAATTCTAAATCATCTTTATTCAACAAAAATATTAATATTGATAATTTATTTTTAGATTTTAATTGTTGTATACATCAATGTTCTCATATACTTAAATCCAATAAAGAATACGATGACAATATTACCTTTGAGAAAGATCTTATTTTAAAAGTTTTGGAATATATTGATGATATATTTGATTTTGTAAATCCTAGGAAAATATTTTATATATCTATTGATGGAGTACCACCAAGATCTAAAATGAAACAACAAAGGTATCGTAGATTTATGAATCAATGGAAAAAAAATATAATATTAAATTCAATTGATATTGATGATTCTAGTAATAAAGAAATAATTAAATATAAAGAAAAAATAAAAAAAGAATGGAATTCTGCAGCTATTAGCCCAGGAACAGAATTTATGAATAATTTATCAAGTGCTATTAATAAAAAATTTAAAGAAACTAAATATAAAAAAATTAAAAGTATTTTATCAGATTCATTAGTTGAAGGTGAAGGAGAGTTCAAAATATTTAAATTTATTAAAAATAATAATTTATACAGTTCTAAAGATATTTATAATGTTATTTATGGTTTAGATGCTGATTTAATAATGTTATCTTTATTAGCAGAAACAAATATATATTTATTAAGAGAACCATTATTTATGGAATTAGGTTATGATAATGATAATAATAATAATAATAATAATAATGATAATAATAATAAGTTTTTATACTTTGATATAAATAATTTTAAAACAAATATTGAAATATTTTATAAAGAATATTTTCCAATTGATAATAGTAATATATTTAAATATTATGTATTTACATGTTTCATTTTAGGTAACGATTTTATTCCTCATTTATCCTTTATTAAACTTAATACTGATGGTCTTGAACTCCTTCTATCATATTATAAAAAAGTTTCAATTGAAACTAAACAAAATATTTTATATATTCAAGATAATGAATATTTTATTAATTATAACTTTTTATCAATATTATTCAATAATCTTTCAAAAATAGAAAATAATGAATTACAAGAATTGAGTAATAAATATATGTATCATTATACTAAAAAAAAATATAAAGAAAATGAGATTAATGAGAAATATTTTGATAATTTAATAAGTGAAAAATATTTATTTAGATCAGGAATAAATATTTTGAATAAAATAAAATTAGGTACAAAAGGTTGGCATAGTAGATATTACTATAATTTATTTAATACTAATGATGGTAAAGATATTAAAAATATTTCACTTAATTATCTTGAATCACTACAATTCACTTTAGATTATTATTATCATCAAAAATATCATAAAACATGGTTCTATAGATTTGATTATTCACCAACAATATTGGATATATCAAATTATTTGATGTCATTATCTTTATCACCAATGTTAACATCAATACAAGGAGATATAAATGATATACCTTTATCACCATTAGATAGTGAGAGTCAAGAAATAAATGAGGAAGAAATAAAAAGGAAGTTTTTTAAAATTGATTTAGAATATAATGATTATTATCCTAATATTGATTGTAATATATTATTACAATTATTAATGATCTTACCATCATCTTGTAGTGATTTAATACCAAAAGAATATAGAAATATTATGTTAGATATAAATTCAGGTTTTAAACATTATTATCCAGAAATATCGGATATAAATACATATATGTGTAAATATTTATGGTTATGTACTCCTAAATTACCTGAAATTGATATAGATAAACTTAACAAACATATTAATAATATTAAATCCTCTAATTAAATTTCACTATACATTTATCTTTATCGTTATTAATTTTAATATTTTTATTATTTATTTTATCAATATGATAGAAAATGTATTTTTTTTTGTTATGTACATGTTCTCTTTTTTTAAGACAATAATTGTATAACTTTAAAAATTGCCTAAGAATAGTTATAGATTTATTAATATTAATTTCATTTAAATACATAATAGATTTACAAGGTAAATAATATAATACTAATTCCGGAATTAAATCTTCTAATTTATTTATAGTATTATTATCAATAAGATCATTTTTAGTAAATTCTTTAGAATCATTAATATTTTCTAAACCATAACATTTTAACATTTTATTTACAAAATCAATATCTGGTATCTGTTGAAATAGTTGAAATTTCATTCATAAATTTAAATAATAAAATATATTTTTTTTATACATTTTTATTCATTATCTTTATTTTCATCTATTAATTTTATTATATTTTCTGTTGTTTTATTTATATTATTAATATTACCATATATAGTAATACCCATTTTATTAAAATTAAAAATACCATTAACAATTTTTTTAAAATTAATATTATCTAAATTTTTTATAGAATTATTGTATTTATCTATAGTTAAACCCCTATTATAATAAATTAATCTACCAAAATTAGTTATAAAATAGTTATTATTATTTTTTAGTAAAAATTTGTTAAATGTAATAAATTTATTTTTGAATTTTTGTAATGTTTTATGATTATATAATTCTTTTTTTAAATTTTTAATTATATTAAAAATCATTTTAATTATTTCTATAGTATTTTTACTTGTACTTGAAAATATAATCCTAAAAAAAGATGAATCTTTATAAGTTTCATTATTTGATTCTATTGAATAAATATATCCTTTATTAATTCTTAACTCTTTATAAAGTAATCCATTTCTATTTCCTGTTAACATGTATTTTATAAAATCTATATAATATATATCATTATCTATATTTGATATATTAAATGTTATAAAGTATTTTGTTTGTTTTAAAGGCAAATCTCTTATAATTAAAGAATAATCAAATAAATCAGTATTTTTAACATTTAAATTATCTTTCTTTTCTGATTTTGGAAATAATTTTATGCATTTATTTGTAACTTTTTTTATTAAATTATTATTACAGCATATAACAACTATATAATCTCTTAAATATAATTTATTATAATCTTTTAAGTCTTTAACCGTTATATTCTTTATATTTTCTAATTTCCCTATTACTTTCCTATTATATGGATTCTTTTTATTAAATAATGATACTTCTGAATATAAATCAAAATCATCATCATTTATTGGTATTGATACATTATTTAAATAAAATTCTTCTGAAATTATATTTTTTTCTTTATTTAAACCTTTATTATCTATTTTTGTATTAAATAGTAATTCATACATTAACTCTATTATTTCATCCCAATCATTTTTAAGACCTCTTATATAATATGATGTATGATCTTTAGTTGTATATGCATTTGATATAATTGATTTATCTTCTAATATTTTAGTAAAATTATTATATTTTTTTGTATTTTTGAATTTCATATGTTCTAAAAGATGAGAAATACCAAATTTGCCATTTTTTTCATGAATACTTCCAATTGGAAAAAATACTTGAATAGAAAAATAGTCATTATTATTTTTAATAAATTTTAAATCTTCTTTATGCATATTTAATTAATTTAAATAAAATTAATTAATTTTAAAAATTATTATTCTCCATTAAATAAACTTATTCTTCTATTTAATATTTTTTCCATTTCAGGTGAATACATTTTTGATGTATCTTTTTTAATTATTGTTGTTCTCCTTAATTTTATACCTCCTTCTTTCAATTGTTTTAATACTTCTACCATACTTAATTCTGTTTTATTTTCATTTTTTTTAATATTATTTTTATTACTATTTTTTCTATCTTTTATAATTTTAAATATATTATCATTAGTTTTAGATGGAGGCGGAGGTGGAGGCGGTGGAGGAGGTGGAGGCGGTGGTGGTGGCGGTGGTGGCATACAAGATACATTTTGTGTAATTAATAAATCATCATCAGTTTTCTTAAATAAACTATTATTTGTTAATAATTCTCTATATTGTATTTGTAACAATATTAATTTTATACCATAATTCTCTTCATTTATCCAAACACTTCTTAACATTATCATACATTTTACTTTTGTTTCCTTTATTAATTTACTATAATCTATGAGATTGTCATTTATATCATATATTTTTAAGTGACTAAAATATATATCTTTGAATCTTATAAATTTAAAATCTTTATTTTTTGAATCTGTTATTATATTACTATAATATCTTTTCCCTTTCAATAAACTATTATCAAAATTATTAATTTTTTTAAATATTTTGTTAAATAATAATATTAAAAAATTAATAAAATTATTATTATTGAATTCGCAAATATCGAATAAATTAATATTTTTTTTATTGTGAATAAAATCATAAGGAAGATACATAAGAGGAGATTGAAATAATAAATAATTTTGTTTTTCGTAATAAATATTAAGTATTTTTCTATTATTAAATGATATAGGTTTTTTTATTTTAATATTTTTGAATACTTCATCTATATCATAATTGGTAATAATATTCATATTTAAAATTTGAATGTATTTATATAAGTATTATATTATATACCTTTTACTAAATTTTAAATATTTAATATGGATCATTCTAAATTTAATAGTGACATCAATTATATTAATAATTTTATTAACAATATTATTAAACAACAAAATATAATTTTAATAAAAAAAATAGCAAAAGATTATGGGAGAGATGAGAATAAGATGATAGATAAGTATAATAAAGGAGACTATGATTAAAAATATGGTTTATCTATATAAATTTTGGTAATAACTGAAAGTAGAATTATAAATTTTGTAACTATATAAAATACAAATATAAATAACAGAGATATTAACAATATTGAGACTAGTGAATAAATTATCAGAGAAATTTAAATCTTGAAGAGATTGGGATTGAGGTTGAGGTTGAGCATTATCAGGAACAATTACATTATTTTCTGTAAAATCATTTGAAATTGCTTGAGAGATATCTTCAGGTACACCACCTGATTGAACCATATTTCTTAACCTATCTTGTGTATTTTTATCTGTTATTAATAATCTATTTCTTATTTCTTTTACAATTTTAAATGGATTTATATCATCATTATTACTTACTATATTAAATATTATTACTAATATTATACTCATAAATATTACATTTATAGAAAAGTCTGTCCATGGGAATACTGGTATCTTCTCATGATCTTTTAAGAATGTACAGCATTCATATATTTTTAAAACTTCTGAAACTTTATTATAAAAACTATTATATACTAAATGTTTTATATCATCTTTCTCTAATATTAATAATTCTTCATTATCTAACTCAATATAATAAATTTCATTATCAAAATTATTTATACTATTTTTAATTTTAAATTTAGTATATATTTCTGATAAATTATTTTGTTTATAATCTAAAGTTAATATAATACTTTTATGTAATTCATCTAATTTTTTTAATAATTTATTATTATTAGTTTCTAATAAATTTTTTTCATATTGAGTTTTAACAGTACTTTTATACCAGTATGAGAATATAATAATATTAATTGTAAGTAATATTGAGAAGTTACGTATAATATTTAAATAGTTTTTATAAGTTCTAGTACCAAGATTTGCTCTAATAAAATTAAATAATTGTAAAAAGCTTACAACTAATATTAATACAAAGAAATATAGTAAATGTTTATTACTATCTTCATGAGTTTCTAAATTTTTATGAATAAAATCTTTATGATCTTCATAGAATATTTTAATTTTATTTCTTGTTTCTTCTAATTTATTTGATAAATTTTCAAGATCTTTATATTTATAAATATCAATTATTTGATAAAATTTATTTCTAGACACATTAGAAGGATGAGAAACATTATCATAAATACTAATTTTATCTTTATTTGCAACTTCAATATAGACAAAATTAATAAATACTTTAAAATTATTTATTAAATCAAATTTAGAAATTTCAATATCTGGATAGTTTTTTAAATCAATATTCTCAAAATGTTTATAAATATATATTATGAAATCTTGCTTTCTTATTTTATATTCATATACTTTATTCACAAAAATATTTGATATTATATTATACATCTTCATATCTTTTAACATATTTTGATTACTTTTATCAATTACATCTTTTGTTAAAGAATTATAGAATTCATCAACATCAATTGATTCAATATTTTCAAATCCATTATTAAATCCTTCTTTTTTATTATTGACATATAGATCCATCATAGTATTTCCAAGATAACAATTATATTCATTATTATCTGTTTTCTCTTCTTTATTTAGTATTAAACTCATTAAACAAGTTATTACTTTATCATTATTATCTGTTATATCTGTAAATTTATTATATTTCTTATAAAGTAATTCTTGGAAATTATTAAATATTACATTTATATCTTTTATTTGATCAAATATATGAACTCTATTCAATTTCTTATTAAAACTTATTATTGATTTATTAATATTCTTTATAAGTTCAACTAAATTTTGACTTAAGTTATCAATATTAGTAATATCAATATTATCATTATTTACTTTAAGATTTGATGAGAACATTTGTAAATTTTGAATAATTACATTAAGTTCACTAGAAAGACCTTGTAAATAAATATTTAATTCATTTTTAAGATCTTTTATCTTCTTTATTGTATATACAAATATCATATAACCTATATACAGTAATATTAAAACTACTGATAATTTGTTAAATACACCTGTAAATACATTTGCAGAGGAACCTTTGCTAAAATCGAATAATATATATGAGATAAAGAATAATATAAATAATTCTATTATAAGAGCAAATATTATTATAGAAAATATTTGATTTTTTACATTTTGTTTATGATCATGTTGTTCATTGCGCATTACATCATCAACATCTTCAACATCTGAATTTATATTTTCAATATATTTTCTTATATTTGACGATGTTTCTATAAAATTTCTTAATAAAACATTATTACTTTCATTACTATTATTTTCTAAATATTCTTTTATTTTATCAGATGTACAATTATTTTCATCACCATCACAAAAATATGTAATTATAATATTTTTTAATTTAATTAATTCATCATTAATTTTTATAACCATGATTTTATTTTATATAAAGTATTATTTCTTTTTAGAATAAATTAATTTAATTTATTTATTAAAATAAATAAATAATGTCTACTAGTCCATCTACAATCACATCTGAACAAATTAATGACCTTATATCTAATAATAATAATGATATCAAATTATTCTTTAGAAATTTATTTATATCTATTATTATTTTCTTTATTATTTTATCAATGTTTAATAAAAGTATTACTAATATTATCAATATATTTAGATTATATCTAGAGGATCATAAAACTATATATGGAGGTGAAAAACTGAAAGATTTAGACTCTTATAAATATTATGAAGACCATAAATATTTCAATAATAATGAACAAATATTAAATTCTATTAAAAATATCAGAAAAAGTCAAAATAAAGCATTTAATAATATTAAAAAATATAAAGATAAGTACGATCTTGATAGTACTAATTATAGTTCTTCTGATAGAAAATTATTATATGACAAAGATGATAATTATAAATATAAAGAATCGCCAAATTTTATTGATTTCATATTAGATATATTTAAACCAACAAAAGCATAATTATTTTTTTTTATTTTATACTATAAATATAAATGGTTTTAGCAGAATTATTTTTTAATGAAATATTAGATGAATTACCAACTGAAAAATATTTTTTAGGTCTTACTAATCGTCTAGAGGTTTATGAAAATTCATATAGTAATACTTATAAAAGTAAAATTAAAAAAATATATCTTAAATATCAAAAATTATATAATTTAGAAAAAAACAAAAAAACTATTGACAATCTATTACTTAAATATGAACTCGATGATTTTAAATCATTAGATAAATTTAAAGTTATCGAAAAATTACCATTCTCTAAAAATAATGAACATAATACAAAATTAGATTTACTTCCTATTACTAGTTTTCATAATTCTATATTATTTTTTGTTGAATTTATGACTGTATTTTATAAAATTAATGATACTATTGATATTGAAAATCTTAATAAAATTTATGTTCAATATACTAAAGAAACTTTTGATGATTATACTAAACTAATGAAGATAGGTATTGAAAATAATATAGTATTATCTAAAAAAATTTGTAAGATTGTTATCGAACAAATAGAATCTTTAATAAAAAATAAAGAATATATAATTAAAGTTAATAAAAAATATATAAATAATAAATTTTATAAAGAGTATTTAAATAAGACTATTCCTGATTATGAAGATAAACTTGTTAATTTTTTAAAATTTATTAAAAAAGATTATCTTAAACATTGTAATAACAAAATTGGATATTTACATTTACCTGAAGGTAAAGAAATATATAAAACTCTTGTTAATTCTACTTTAACTACTAATAAGTATACTCCTGAATATATTCATAATTTCGGTATTAATCAAGTAAATAAAATTAATAAAGAATTAATATTAATTAAAAATAAACTTGGTCATAAAGATAAAACTCTTATTGAATTTAATGATTACATGAAAAATAGTAATGAATTTCTTTATAAAAACTCAAAAGAACTTATTAATGATTATATTTCTATTAAAAAATTTATTAATAAAGAAGTAATTAATAAAAAATTTAAAAATAATGTAAAAGAAGATTATGATATTAAGATTGTTCCAAAACAATTTGAAAAATCATCTGCATTAGCATCATATTTTCCATTAACATTTCATACATCAAAAAATAAGAGAAAAGGTATATTTTATTTAAATGGAGAAGTAATGTCGGATCATAAAAAATATTATACAATGACATTATCATTACATGAAGGTTCACCAGGACATCATTTTCAAAATGCTTATCCTATGATGTATAAAATACCACTTTATAGAAACTATATGGGTCAAAATACTTGTTTTACTGAAGGTTGGGGATTATATTCAGAAACACTTATTGATTATTCTGATAAACCTCTTCAATTATATGGTCATACTATATTTAAAATGATGCGTGCCACTAGATTAGTTATTGATACTGGTATTAATTATTATGGATGGAGTTATAATAAATCTTTTAAATATATGAAAAAAAATGTACCAATAACGGATAATGATATTAATAGAGAAATAGATAGATACATTTCTTTACCTACTCAAGCTATTAGTTATTATATGGGTATGCAAATATTTTTAGAAGAATTTAAAAAATACAACAAAAAAAACAATCAAAATAGTACAAATGATAATTATAAAAATTATCATCATATCTGTTTAAAATATGGTAGTATTCCAATGAAGATCTTAAAAGATCTAATAAGAAATACTAACCATCATTAGTAATTCTAGGGTGTTAGTGTATGGAGGTGAGGTGATTGATACTGCAACAACCAGTCAAGCGCAAAGTGTAAAAATTGTAGTGTGTAAAAGCATGCTTAAAGGCAACAGGCAACAGATAACAGATAACAGGCAACAGATAACAGATAACAGACAACAGATAACAGACAACAGACAACAGATAAAAACAATACAAGTAGATAATTCTTCTTGATTTTAACCCAATTTCATATCAAGATTATCATCTACTATAACAGAATTTTCCATATTCTCTTTATCTTCAAGATTATTAATAATCTTTGAAGATGATTTACTAGGATTCTTCATTATAGTTTCTTTTAATTCTGGAAAAGACATCGGTTTTACTACAGGCATTGTAGTATTATTTTGTTGCAAAACAAAATTAGGTTGAACGAATTTTGGAATCAAAGGTTGAGTTTGTGATTGTGGAACATATGTGACTACTGGCACAAAACCAGGAACATTAGGCGCATTAAGCGTATTAGCAATTGGTGCTATTACTGTTGGAATTGAAGGTGTAGGTGATGTTACGAATGGTAAGGGCGATGGTGATTTAGGCACTTCAACTTTTACCGGATAAACAACTGGGACTTTTTCATCATCTTTTTTTCCTGTTTTTTTCCTTTTATCTTTTTCGTTGTTGTTATCACGATAAATTAGTTTTATCTGACCGCAGTTTATTTTCTCAACTATTTTTGAAATCCTTTCATTAATCCTTTTTACTGCATCCGCTATGCATCTTTCCGGACCCCAAACTTCAATCATCTTCTTCTCAAAATTATGCCAAATGTAATACACTCCCGATTGATGAGTTATCGCTTTGAAAACTTTCCCATGTTTTCCCATCGAAATCTTTATCACATTCTCTTGCATTTCACTCACATCTATTTGATAGTAGTGTGAGTTCTTTGGAGGATTATAGACACCCATTTGATAACCTGACATTTTTATTTTTTTTTGTTTTTGTTTTTTTTGTCACTATCAATATGATGTTCACTTACTGTAAATATATAGTAAGTTATTTTTAAACTGTTTTCAATTTTTTTATTTTGATTAATTATCAAGTTTATTATAATTAACCATAATATTCACAATATTGATAATAATTAGCAATAATAATGATAGAGACCTGTTTAGGAGTTAGATAACCTTGTTCAAACCAATAACGATAAGGTTGATCAGGTAGATCATCTAATAGATAATTGATTTCTTTTAATACATGCTGTTCTATCCTTCCTTTCCATATGTAAAAATGATTATCTGTTAAACTCTTTCTTTTAATCTTATTAACTTTATTAAAATTTAATAGTCTTAAATTATTTGATCTACTTGATCTATTTTTTTTGATTCTTTTATTAATCATTTTGTTAATATCAATTATTTAATAAACTTTATATAGTTTTTAATTAATTAAATATTAATTAAATAAATATTAATTAATTAAATATTAATATTAATAAAAAATGAATAAAATATTAATAATATTTATTGCAACAATATTTTTTATAATAGGACAAATATTTTATAGAAAGAGTTTTGAAGTCAATAATACTTTAATTTATACTTTTTTAGTTTCTACATTATTTTTTGGTATATTCAGTTTAATCTTAATTATTTATGATAATAAATTATTAATAAATAGAAAACAAAATAATATATACCCAATTTTAGGATCATTAATGTTTTTTATTGGAACCTATTTTTGGTTTAAAATTATTAGTATGAAAATATCACTTGGAATTATTAGAATTTATATGGCTGCTTTCGAAACTATCTTACTTTTTATTTTATCTTATTTATTTTTTAACGATAAAATCACTAAAATACAATTTATTGGAGCTATTATAATTCTTATCGGTATATATATCACTTCTATTGAATCTTAATTTTTATTTCTAATGGTTTATTAAATTCATCTGCAAATTTTACTTTTCTTATTTTATTATTTTCATTTTTAATAATAATAAATTTTTCAAGAATTAAAATAAATAATAAGAGGAATAAATATAATAAAATATAATTCATTTATTTAATATTTAATTATATTTTGTTATATAAAAAATGAAAATTATAATTTATGAACAAATTATTTTATTCGTAACTATGGTTATAGTAGCTATTGTATTTAGTCCTTCAAATATTCTTATTAATAGTACTCGAGATCTTTATATTTCTAATACTATTATTTTTAGTGCTATTTCTCTAGCTTCTAATATTATATGGAGTTACCAGATTGTTAACTATATTAATAAAAAGAATTTCAATATATACATTTTTATCTTTGGTATTTTCCTTTCCATTTTCACTTCTATATATTTACTCAGAAATCAATACTTTATTAATGATAAAGATTGGTTAAAAATGATGATTAATAATAATTCAAATATAATTACAATAACAGAAAAATTGTTAAATAATAATAAAAATTTCAAGAAGAATCCAGAAATATTTAGATTAGCTAAAAATTTAGTATATCAGAAGAATAATGATAATGATTTAATGAAATCATATTTATAAATTAATTAGATTTAGGATATTTCTTAAAAATAAACCATCTATTTAAGAATGAATAGTCTTTTAAATTTGAATCAAAATTATCAATTTTATTTTTTTTATTACTTGTATAAACTTTATAAATATCTGCAAAAGATCCACTTGATATATTTATATCTTTATCCATATCTTTTCGTAATTTTTCTGTATCAAACTCATTTAATGGTCTTATATTATATTTTCCCAATTCTATTTTTAATAATTCATAATCTACTAAATATTCATCTATTAATTGATTTATAGTTTCCATATATACTGCTATTTGTTTACCAGTATTTTCTGATGGTGTGTTACTATAAGAATCATATTTTTTCTCTATTTTCCATATTAATTTACCATCATTTTCATATTTTATTATTTTTTTATTTTTTAATTTTTCATTAACACTATTACCATCTAAACATGTTCCAAAGAAGTATCCATTTTCTTTTAGTACATAATCTATATTCTTTACAAAATTTTGAAGAGTACGCATATCTTTAAACATATAATGAATTGCAAATTGTATACTTACCAAATTAAATTTTTCAATACCTTTATTATAAAAATTCAATAATACAGTTTCATCTTTCTCAAAATCACTTTTTTTTATTAAATTATCTGGATTAAATATTATTTTTGAAAATCTTTGAGACATTTCATCATCAATTGAATTAAAATATCTTTTATCCCATAACTCACCTCCATCTAATATCATAAATATCATTTTTTGTTTCTTTGTATTTATTATTCCATTTTTTACTAATTGATTATATCTCTTATATATACCATCTTTTATATTATATAAATTATCTTTATTTACATCTGAACCTACCACCAATCTGAATTTTGATGTTGCCCATTTATGCAAATCACCGCCTTTCCCACATCCTATCTCAAACAAGCTATTTGTACTATCAAATCTCTTATACAAAAACTCATTCTTTACCACTCTATTATGAAAATTTAATAATGGTTTTAATTTACTTTGATCTCGAGATATTTCTCTATTATAATATATTTCATTTTCAATTATACTATTTTTGTATATATCAGATTCTGAATTAATTTTTGTTTCACCTCTTATAATATCCATTGTAATTGGGTTTTGTATTGTATTCCATACATTCTGTGCTGTACTATAATCATTTGCTGTTCCTGATATTCTTTGTGTTATTTTATACAACTCCGTCTTATCTTTTCTTATTCTATATGGCTCCCATTTTAACATATCATTATCATTTTTATCATTATATGAAAATTCTATTATCATATTATCTTCTATTATTTCATTTTCATTAGTTAATATTTTTCCATCTGAATTTATTTTCAAGTAACAACCATCTCCAAATAGTTTCTTCGCGTATATATTATCTTCAAATTCATTATTCAATATTTTTATTGGATTTATATCTAAATTTTGATCATAACCAACATATAAATGAATAAACATATAATTATTGGAAGTAACATCATCTTTAATAATTCCTTTAAATTTAATTAAAAAGTCAATAGTGCTTTCTTCTGGGGGTTTCCATTTAAATACTTTATTCCAAGTACCTGTTAAATTTATTTTATCTTTTTTATTTTTTTGACCTACACCTAATGTTTTTGGTGTAAATATTAAACCATCAGTTTTATATTCAAAATTTTTATTATTTAATAATTTTTTACATTTTTCAAAAATTTTTTCATTATCACCATATTCAAATTTTTTCATTTTTATTTCCATCTTTTTTCCATTTTCTGAAATAAATTTTTTATCTTTATTAAGTATATCATTTAAATAACTTAATCTTGATTTACTTTTAGAAGAACTTAATAATGGTTTATCTGAAATATTTTTACCATTATAAAAATATATATCAAATCCCATAAATAATTTAATTTCATTATTATATTTATCTTTTGTTATGTATTCTCCATCAATTATTGTATTTATAACATTATGTTTTAATCCTGTATATTTAATATTTAATCTATTATCAATTAAATATACTCTATTATTACTATGAATATATAAAAGATTTCTTTCACCATCTGCTTTTTCTGTTACTGTATAATCTTTTAGTATATTATTACTATTTTCTTCAAGTAAATTCTTTAATTCTAATGTTATTGGTTGAACACCTACAAAATATTTTTTTGGATTAAATATTGTTAAAGTATTAAATTTTTTATCTTCAAAAGCTAATTTTAAATAACTATTTTTTACTTCATTTCTTTCTTGATTTGTTATTATAAATTCATTATTTTCTGTAATCATTAATAAATTACCTATAATTGTAAATAATTCTTCAATTATTTTATCATTATTAATTTTATCTTCAATATCATTATTATTAAATTCAATTTCAATTTCATATTTAGGTATACTATTTAATACATTACTTTCAAAAAAATTTACAGAATAATTATTTGGATTTGATTTAACTATTGATAAATCTATTCTAAATAATTCTGATTTAGAAAGAAACGAAAATCTTTTTTTATATCTAAAAAATTTTTTACTTTTTTTTATATTATTATCAATTCTTTTTCTTTCATCTATATCTTCCAAATTTGATTCATATTTTAAATTTAACTTAATTGGATAATTAGTCATTACTATTGGAGGATATCTTTTTAACCTATTTTTTATACCATAACTTATATTATTTGGATCATAAGTATTTTTTTGACAATAATTTTTAATATCTTGTTTATCTGATAATATTAATCTGTATTTTTCTAAACTTTTATTGGAAACAATTCTAATATCTAATGAATCTTGTTCACTTTCATATTCATAATCATTAGATAAAGATAAATATTTATAAATCTTTTTAAATTTTTCAGAAGTTAAATTATCACTTAATAATGCTTCTAATTCATATTCTGGATTATTTCTGCTATGTGTTATATATTCTTCTATTTTTGAAGAGTTCTCAGATATATCCATATCTATATTAATAAATATTGATATTTTTATATATTTATATACATTACAATAAATATTAAATAAAAAAAATTATTCAAATTTTATATTAATTATATTTATTATAATATTTTTGTAATTCATTTATTAAATCATTCTTCTTCAATTTCTCATTTATTCTCTTATTTTTACATAACTCTTTTAATTCTATCACTTTCATATTTTTTATTACTTTCTCATCAATATATTCTACATATTTCTCTTCCTCTTTTATTTCATTAAAATCAGTTAAACTTATTTTTGTATCGTATCTATAGTTTATCAATTTATTATTATTTATATTTTTACTATATTTATTAAATATATATATCACATCATCTTCATTTATCTTATACAGTTTATATATCTTATTCTTCTTTATCAATATATTTATATTATATAATTTTACTACTATATTTAATAAATTATCATTTATATGATAATCAATATTTGTTTGTACCAAAATATTATTAATATCTATTAAAAATTTTTTATAAAATTTAGTAAGTGTTTTTATATAATTTAAATTATTATTAACATAATCTTTCAATTCTGTTCTTAATTCTCTATTATCTTTCATCATCATATTTGATAATTCATTTATAAATGAATCATCTATATATTCATTTAAATTTTTAATATTTTTTATAATAGGCTTTGTATTATTCACAATTATATCCTCTATCAAAATTTTATTACCATTATCATTTATATTATTATCATTATTATCATTTACATTATTATCATTGTCATTATTAACATTTAGATTATTATCATTGTCATTATTATCATTGTCATTATTAACATTATCATTATTATTTGAATTTTTTATATATTCTAAACAGATATCATCAAATATATCATCATTATTTGGTTTAGATTCTATATTACCTATACTTTGTATATATTTAGAATCATTTATACTACAATTTAAATATACTTTGTTATTTGTTATATTATTATATAGGTCTTGTTTACTAATCATTTATAATTACAATAGTGATTTACATTTAAATATTTTCAAATTTTATAATCTTCTTTTTTTAATTCATTTATATTTATTTCATTCTCAAATGGTACATATAGCATTCTTTGATATTTTTTCATAGTATTGATAAATTTTAAATGATATTCTTTTTTTTTATTGTAATTAAGACTTTTATAAATATTTTGTAAAGTAGTGATATTAGAGATATTGTTAAATTCTTGAAAATTAATAATTTTAGGATTTGAATCATTATTGGATTTATACCTGGTGATATCTAAACATTTATTTTCTATTTTTTCAAGTCTTTCTTCGTTTTTTTCAGAAAAAGATATATATTTATTTATAGAATTTATTAGATCCAAATCTATATTTGTTATATTTATAAATACACCATTATTATTACTTGAATAATTTATATTCCTAGATTTTATAATTTTAAATATTTCATTTTGTTGTATTTCATTTAATTCCTTTATTTTATCTCTTAATTCTATTTTTTTAAATTTATCTTGAAGCATTTTAAATTAAAATTAAATTATATTAAATTATTTATAATTTAAACAAAAAAATATTATTCTAAATTCTTAAATCTATTATTATTTATTGTATTATAATTATTTATATTTATATAATTCTCATCTATTTTATTCATCTTATTTTTTATTCTTTCATAAAAACAATTTGCACAAAAATATTTATTATTATATTTCCCCTTTCCTATTAATAAACACATATAATCTACATCATAATCTCCTAAAAATCTTTCACAGTTTATACATGAATGACTATTACAGCTAAAGCAGCATCCCATACTATTTTATATAAAATTATATTTTTTATAATTCTGTATTTATATTACTTCTATTACTTTTTACTGTTTTATTCTTCTTCTTTCTTGATAAAACTTTCCTTAAAAATGCTATTCCCATTGTTATACACATCTTTTTCCCTTTTTCCATTGCATTATTAGCTTTTAATTTACCTCTTGATGCTGATATTACTAAATCAATAGTATCTCCTATTGTACCATTATCAATTAACATAGAGCACCACATTTTATCTTCATTATCTAATGAGGATATTTCAATTAAACTTGCTAATAACTCTAAAGCTAATGTTTTTTTTTGTGGTCCACTTAAATCTGTTAATTCTATAGCTTCTATTATAAATTGAAGTACACTTATTATTGTTTTTTTACTGAAATTTATATGTGAAATATTTTCTAATAACATTTCTTGCATCTCCTCTATATTCACCATTTTTTATTTACAAAAATAAATTTTATTATTTTTATAAACCCAAATTTTTATTTAAATATTAGTTTTATATTATTATTTAAGTTTATTCCTATTTTTATCATTATGTTTATTACTAATATCATTCTATATATTAAATTATTCATAATTTATATATTAGATATTATTATCTTTATCACTAAGCGTATTGATGCTTTTCTAAATATTATTTATGGCTCTATATGTTGCTGTTTCTGTTGTTGGAATGATTCTATTTATTTCCAATATTTTACAAAGCAATACAATTTCCTATTTAATAATATTGAATATCAAAAAATCATTAACGAAAAAGATATTACACATCTATATAAACCAAATAAAAATAATAAAAAAATATTTAAAGACTCTACTGATAATTTAACTAGTAGTTCTAATACTACTAGTTCTAATACTAGTAGTTCTAATACTATTAATTCTTCCACTATTAATAATGGATATTATAATTCAAAAGATAGATCATATGATACTAGTGATGATGAGAGTTTTGATAATGTAAATCAATTTAATTTATAATATAATTAGATCATCTAATTTATAATATTCTTTTAAGCCATTAGCGAAAGTTCTGCATATCATAAAAGGTAATTTTTTTAATTTCAATTCAGTTTCTGCAATTTGTTCTAAAATATTTTCTTCACTCCCATCATAATTTTTTATTTCTTCATCAGTTAAATAATGATTTGCTCCATTAACTAACTGTTGTTTTCTTAAACCTAATATTGAAGTTTTTTCATATATTGTTAAAAATTTTACACTTATATTATTAGATGGATCATAATTAATATTAATATCATTAAATGAAATTACTTTGGAACTCATATTATTATAATTAAAATATAAATTATTTTTAAATTCAATTTTTTTAAATTAGATTGTCCAAAAATGTTCACAGTGAATACAGTAATATAAGTATTTCATATTTTCATTATCATATTTTATATATATTACCTCATCATCTTTCTCTTTTTTTTTAGTACAATCCTTATTAGAACATTTTATATTATTTACTCTTGGTAATGTTGGATCATATTTTATATATGGATTTATAAATAATTCATAATTTATTTCTTCTTTCTCATAATTATTCTCCAAAATCGCTATACTTTTATTTTTTGGTAATTCCTTCTCAAAATTACAATTTTTACAATAATTTTTTAATTTATTCTCATCATCTATATCTATCTTTATATATAACATATTCTCACATAGACTACAAAAATCCATATTTTTTTACTTTATTAAATAATATACATTTTATTTAAATCAAATTTTATTTATTTATTCTATTATAATAAAATGAAAAATAAATTCAAAGTTATACTTTTTAATGATATTAAAGGTAGTTCCAGATTATGGCAAAAAATTGATAACTCTATTATGTATAATATAATAAAAAAAATCATTAATATTTCCAAAAAATTATCTAAAAAATATAATGGTACTATTATTAAATTTATTGGTGATTCATTTAATATAGCTTTTGATAATATTAATGATGCTATAAAATTTGGTTTAGATTTTAATTTATATTTAAAGAATAATCCATTATATGTTAATAATACTAAAAAAATACAATTTAGAACAGGTATTTGTTATGGAGAAGTTACTGAAATATCATATACATTAAATAATTCTAGAATAATAGATTATTATGGTAATATTGTTAATACTGCTTCTAGAATGGAATCAAAAGTATCATCAATTAATGGTTTAGCAATAGGTATACCTAATTTTAATACTAAAGAAATTAATAAGATTATTGATATTATTAATTCTAATAAGAAATACTCGGATAACTGGAATTATGAGACTAAATATTATACAAAAAAATGTAATATAAGTAGAATTAAAAGAAGTATGAAATTATTGCATGATTTAAGTATAAAATGTGATAATATAGATAAATTAAATGGA
>Ga0181568_10000089_pt1 | contig 67109 bp, 80 predicted proteins | sample 101ome_20_FD_133758 | JGI IMG/M metagenome (GOLD analysis project Ga0181568, IMG submission 133758) | Coastal salt marsh microbial communities from the Groves Creek Marsh, Skidaway Island, Georgia - 101404AT metaG (megahit assembly) | ecosystem: Environmental > Aquatic > Marine > Intertidal...
GACCTTCATGCCACCAAATTCCTTGCGCCAGCGATAATAGGTCACCTTGTTCACACCGAGCTGACGGATCACTTCTCCTACCGTCATGCCCTGGCCGATCAACACATCAGCCTCTCTCAACTTCCGGATAATCTCTTCCGGTGAGTACCGTTTGCCAGATATTCATGCCTCCTTTTCCAGTTCAAAAATACTACCTCAAACTGGATGCAAATACGGGGGCAAGGTCAGCCTTGCTTCTCACCAACGTATATCTTTCGACTATTCTGAGAAAAACCTAACCCCACACAGGCTTCACATTAGGGTCTGATTGTCCAACTAGCGGAGTACACGTTTTGCGAGGCTTCAGTTCACCTTACAAAAGGCGCTTTACGGCCTTGGGTACTGTTGTAGCCGCAATAATCGCTACCGCGCCGCCACTGGCGATGGCAAATGACATTGAACGAATTGTTGTCAGTGTCCGCTTCATCGTACCGGCAACACTTTCACCGTCTGATCCGCACATGGATTTCGGGAAAATAACGGAAAACATGCAAGCCGGTGATACGATCACCATTAGCCCAGATGGAACATTGATGGACCCTGCCAACAGACGCTTGAGCACAAAGCGTCCAAAAGCAGCCATTCTTGCGCTGGACAACGATACTGAGATCTCTATCAACATCAAAGTCAGCAACGTTGTTGCGGGGACAGGCTACAGCCTGGGCAGTTTCATGTGTACCTATGATGATGGCACCGCTGCCGCCTGCGACGGTTCGGGAATGAACACCACATCAATCGACGCCGCAACACTCATAAAGGTGGGCGCGACCCTCACAGGCGATGGGAACAGCACCCCAGCAGGGCCAGTAAATGGCTCCTTTGACCTAACAGTTTCATACAATTGATAGCGACCTGCCCTGGTTAGGCAGCCTCAAGCTATGGGCCTAACCCTGGCTTCGATACCACAGCAAAACACTCCTGCTCCATCGGTTGTCTGGCACTGATTACAAGACTAATATGTGAGCGCCAATTCAGGTATTCACGGACTTAACCATGACCTTTGAAGACTTTCACGCGATTACCAGCCTGCGCTACACCTATGCACTGGCGATCGACACGCGCGACTGGTCGTTGCTACGCAGCATCTTCACCGACACGATCACCATGGACTTCTCTTCGTATAGCGGCCAACCATCGGCGACCATGCCGGTTGATGAATGGATTGACGGCTGTAAGGTCCTGTTCACCGGGCTAGAGGCGACCCAGCATGTCATGACGAACCCGCTGGTAGAAGTCGACGGCGATAGCGCCCGCCAGCGCATGTATATGAAGGCAGAACATTTCTTGCAAAATGGCAGCGGCAATGCTGACTTTGCCCTCGGAGGCTATTACGATGACCGGCTCATTCGCATCGAACCGGGTTGGAAAATTGAGGCGGTAACCCTAACCGTCCTGTGGAACCGGGGAAATCGACACATTATGCAAATGGCCGCTGAAAGAGGCCTTGAACTGCTTGGCAAAACACCTTCCTAGATGGCCAGTTCAGAGGGAACATCACATGTCTTCATTCGACCAGCTCAATCAGGGCTATCAAAACTTTCGCACAGGCGCGTACAGTCAGGATGCCGAAGCCTATAGTGCGTTGGGGGAAACAGGTCAAGCGCCCCATACAATTGTCATTTCGTGTTGTGACAGCCGCGTCAACCCGACTGTCATCTTCGACGCAGCACCCGGCGAACTATTCATCGTACGCAGTGTTGCCAATCTGGTCCCGCCGGCGGATCCCGACGGACACCACCACGGCACCGATGCAGCTTTGGAATTCGGTGTCACCGGGTTAAATATCCCCAACATCATGGTGTTGGGACACGCAAAATGTGGCGGCATTTCAGCGTTCCTGGGAAGCTTCGACGAAAAAGAGAATGATCCCAGCTATGTTGGCAGTTGGGTCTCCATTCTCGATGGCGTCGATAAAGAAAGCTTCTGCCCTGACGACGACACACCCCAGGATGAACAGCAACGCAATTTGGAGCAAGTTGCGGTCAAACGGTCACTGGAAAACCTCATGTCATTCGACTTTGTTGCCGAACGTGTTGCCGCCGGCACCCTCACCTTGCACGGTGCCTATTTCGACATCGCCAAGGGCGAAGTCCATTATTTGGACCAGGAAACCGGCAAGTTCGCTGCGCTGTAAGCCCCATCAATTTACCCTGATCAGCCGGGTACCGTTGGTGCCTGGCTTTTATTTTGTGCTATGTACATAGCCAGACGCTTGGGGAAGCGCAGAAGGGGAAATTTGAATGTCTAGGGAAACACTGACAGATATCACCCGCCAGGTTATCGACCATGGCAAGGCAGGCACGATGGCACAGGCCGATGCGGTCATGAAACTGCCCGCGGAAATGTATTACAGCAAGGAACGCTTCGAGCTAGAGTTGGAGCGCATCTGGCGCCGCATTCCCCTTCTGGTCGCCGCTGGCAGTGAGCTGCCAGAGCCGGGCGACTTCAAAACCATGGACATAGCCGGTGCTTCCCTGCTGATCACCCGCACGAAGGATGGTCAGGCCCGGGCCTTCATGAATGCCTGCACCCACCGGGGTGCGGTGGTGGAACGCGAGGCTTGTGGCCATAAATCACGCTTTACCTGTCCCTATCATGGCTGGACATTCAGTAATGATGGCCGCCTCGTTGGCGTCTCTGCGCCGCAGGACTTTGGTGACATCGACAAGCAGGATTATGGTTTGGTCGCCCTGCCCACATGCGAACGGGCCGGATTGATCTGGGTGATCCTGAACCCGGACTCCACACTGGACTTTGACGATTTCCTCGCCGGTTACGATGCCATGCTGGGTCAGTTTGGTTTCGAAAACTGGAAATATATTTCCGTCCGCAGCTTCAAGGGCCCCAACTGGAAAATCGCCTTTGACGGCTATCTTGAATATTACCACATCCCCGTTCTGCACGGTCAGACCTTTGGGACAGATTCCACCAATCGCGGGCTCTATTATGCCTGGGGGCCGCACCAACACATCAAGTCACCCGCCGCCGAGAAAGGCCACATCGCCACCGAGGTGCTGGGCTATATGGCTGACCTGTTCGAAAAACCCGAAACAGACTGGGACCTCGAGACCATGACCTATGGTGTCTGGACGGTCTTTCCCTGTGCGTCAATCGCCTGTTTTGGTGGCGGCGGAAGAGGTGTGATGTTCTCTCAGATCCTGCCCGGCGCGCATGTTGGTGAAAGCATCACGAACCAGATTTACCTGATGGCCGAACCGCCCAAAACAGACAATTTGGCCGCCGAAGCAGAAGCACAGTTTGACTTCTTCCAGGAAGTGGTGATGCGCGAAGACTACGCCACCGGCTACACGGTGCAGCAGGCGCTGCCCCATAGTGGCTTGGACCACATCCTGCTTGGCCGCAATGAACTCGGGAACCAGCGCTTCCATCAATGGTGTGACAAGGTCGTCGAGGCCGAAACCGAAGACGATCTCAGACAACTATTTGCCGGGGCCGAGCGGGCTGTCGGCCTGCACAAGCAAGCGGCAGAATAGAATGCCTAGCGGACGTTGGTCTGGCCACCATCCACCGGGATCATCTGCCCCGTAATGAAGCGGGACGCGTCAGAGGCAAAGAACACCATGACGGGACCCAAATCTTCATCGGGGTCGCCATATTCCTGCCCCAGCGCAATGGAATGCCGGTTCCGCCAATAGGCAATTTCCAGCTGCTTCTCTGAATAACGCTGGTTGGCCTCGCGATACATTGGCGTCGCCATTGCAGGCAAAATGGCATTCACCCGCACGTTGTCCGCACCCCAGGTGCCAGCCGCTGTCCGGGTCCAGGAATGCACGGCGCCTTTTGAGGCTGAATAGGCCGCCGCACCCGGTTCTGGTCGTTGGCCGGAGATCGACCCAAAGTTGATGATCGACCCGCCACCGCTTTCCTTCATGTACTGGTACGCTACTTGGTTGGTCAGCATGGTGCCCCGCACATTGACGGCAAACATCAGGTCCCAATCTTCGTCTGTCACATCGCTCGCACTCGATGACCGCTGAATGGCCGCCGGGTGCGCCAACACATCAAGCCCACCCATCTCGGCAACAGCCGCGGCAAAGGCACTTTCAACGCTTTGTCGGTCGGCGACATCTAAATGCATATAAGACGCGCTGCCCGGCCCACCAGCGCTGGCCGCAGCAGCTACAGATGCACCGTCTTCATCATTCACATCCATGGCGACAACCTGCGCCCCGGCGTTCACATAGGCCCGGACAATGGCTTCGCCCATGCCACGGGCAGCGCCGGTGACAATTATTCTCTTGCCTTCAAGTTCCACTGTTTTCTTTCCTGATTCTGTTCTTATTCTGCGGCCTTCACAGCATCCAACCCGCTCTGGATGAAGGCATTAATGCGATCATGAAATTGCTGAATACGGCTTTCCTGCCCCGTCAAATACGCCCCTTCAAAGCCACGGGATTGGAACCCCAGTTGCTGCCCGCAAGCCACCTGCAAATCCTGGTCCGGAATAAACCCGAGTGATGTCTGGCCGTAGATAACCTCTTCCCGGTCCGCCTCGACCATCGGCTGTTCTACCCCCGGTGTGTTGGGAATGCGCACAATGCCGTCGCCCGGGGCAACCATCGTCCAGTTTTCATAGATACATTTATTAGGGTCTGTCGGGTGTGGCTCTGCCCGCTGCATACCCACCGTTGTGGCCTGCGCCGTAATCGATGTGCCGGGGAACAGGTTCATATGGAAAGGGTCTGTCAGTTGTTCGTCGAACATCTTCTCAAAATAGGCATAGCCACGTGCCACGCCCATGGCACGTTTCTGCTGTTGGATTTCGGCACGCGCCTCCCCTGCCCGGCCTTCAAAATCTTCTGGATTCAAGCCCCACTCTGTCAGCTCGGCTGCCAGGGGCTCGTTGACGGCATCGGGCGCATCGTCTCGTTTTGATGGAACAGCGCCTTTCATTTTCATGAGATTATGGCCCGTGTCATACAGCTCAAAAATCGTGTTCTTGTAGTCGTCATCAAAGAACTCGCTGAGTTCGGGATGCGTCGTCGGCAAGTGATAAGATTCACAGAAATTGTCGTGGATAGACTTCCAGTTACACGGCACTTCAGCCACCATGTAATTGATGCGCACCATGTTATCCATGTCGTATCGGTCCAGCACATCCTTGATTTCACCCAGGAAATCCGCCAGCGGTTCACAATCAGCATCCATATTGTACCAGACAAACCCAGCCCAGACTTCGCACTGGATTTCCGGCAGATTCAACACACCACAAGGGTTACCCCGGGGGAAGTCTTCCGCGTCCTGCACCCAGGTCAGCTCGCCATCCAGCGCGAACTGCCAGCCATGGTAAGAACAGTTAAACTGCTCTGACGTACCGATATCAGCATAGACAAGCCTATTGCCCCGATGCGTACAGACATTGTGAAAGGCCTTCACGGCGCCATCCTGCTGGCGGACCATCAGGATCGAATCCAGCCCCAATTGGTGGGTAACATAATCGCCCGGATCAGGAATTTCCGCCGCCCAGGCACCAATATTCCAGACCTTTGCCCAGACATGGTCAGCCTCAAGCTGCATAAAGTCGGTCGAGATATATCTGTCGCGTGTGATGTCGGCCTGTACGCCGAGGCCAAGATTGCTCATGCTGATCCCCCTGTTTCCCTTCGTGTGAAACAGGGGAAACCTATTAACTGCAGCTATGGGTGTCAATCGGCCAACCCTGCATGACCAACACAAAAAACCGCGCCCTGATGACCATCAGAGCGCGGCATGTGTTTCATCAGCAAAACTTATCAGGCTGCGTTCAGCATTCCCGCCAGATCTTCCTTGGCATCACCCGTCGGGCGGATGTCGAAGTTTTCAACCAGCACATTCAGCACCTCGGGCGTAATGAACTGCGGCAGAGTTGGCCCCAGTTGGATTATTGCGCTAACCTATCGGACAAATTCTACCAGAAAAAAGGCTACCTTCAGGCTGCATGTTGGGGGGCCAATTGGGGGACTACGAAAGAACTACTTATTACAAGTACATGTAAATTAAAGATTTTTACAGGATTTATGGCGGAGAGGAAGGGATTCGAACCCTCGATGAGCGATTAACCCATACTCCCTTAGCAGGGGAGCGCCTTCAGCCACTCGGCCACCTCTCCGGGGCCGTGAATACCAAGGTGGCACGGGGCTGACAAGCGCTAATACAGCGCTCGTCAGAAAATGGTCAGATAAAGGGGAACGCGGCTAGAAAGCGTTGTCAGGAAACGCCTATTCCTCAACGTCATCCACATCCAGCTGGCCGCTGAGACGGCGCCGGATATGCGACCATGACATGCCCACGGCCATAATAGCGGCAATCACCATTTCCACAATCACCGTAAAGACATTGCCCGAGGCAATGGCAATCAGGCCAAAGTCGACCAGCAACCAGATCAGCGTGCCGAAAAAGGCCAGCCCGAGCACAATACCTACCGGGCCAATGGACCGCATGGTTGCCCGCAGGAAGACAAGGAAAGCAATCAGAAGCGCCAAGCCAACCAAGATCACCAGTGGTAGGCTGGGCGTCTCTTCGGCCATGATCCAGTCAATATAGGAATAGCCAGACGGGTTATAGGTGGCGAACACCAACACCAGTGCCGCCGCCAGGCGGCCAAGGAATTTCTGCGTGGTAAACCGTTCTGCGGCCATGAGGATCTCCGTATTCTCTGCGGTCTTGCGTTTGTTCTAGTTCAGAAAGGCCATGCCGCCGATGGCCGGCTTGAGGAATTTCAGCGTCATGCGATCACTTTCACCAATCGCTTCATATTTCGCCCGGTCTTCGTCACCATTGCGCAGGCTTGGCGGCAGGGTCCAAACACCCTTGAGGTGGTCCTTTGTATCCGCGGCATTGGCGTTAATCTCAGACGTATCAACGAGCTGGAAACCAGCGTCCTCGGCCAGTTTGATCACCAAATCCTGGTCCACATACCCGCTGGCTGCCTTGGGGTCGATTTCGGCACCTGGTTTGGCGCGATGCTCTACGACACCCAGGACACCACCTGGTTTAAGCGCCTTATACATGGCTGCAAATACTTTGCTTTCCATACCGTCGCCATTCATCCAGTTGTGGACATTGCGGAACGTCAGGACCATGTCCATGCTGCCGGCGGGCGCGATGTCATATTTGCCATCGCCAAGCTCTGTGATTGTGACCATGCCATATAGCGCCGGGTTCTCCGTAACCCGGTTTTTCAACCCTTCGGTGGCGCGCTTCACATAGGCGGACTCAGAATCCTGGTCGAAACCGACGGCAATATATTGGCCCTTTGCCGCCACATAGGGGGCGATCACTTCCATATACCAGCCCCCACCAGGCCAGATTTCAGCCACCTTCATGTCTGGCTGCAAGCCCAGGAAATTCAGCGTCGCAGCCGGGTTACGATAGGCATCGCGTGCCTTGTTTTTATCGCTGCGATGGTCGCCCGCCAATACCTGCTCCAATGTGGGGGCATTGGTCGTGGCTTCACCAATGACCATTGCGGCATCTGCCGACGCTTCTTCGTGATGGCCGGCGAAACTGACACCCGCCGTGACGGCCACCATGGCCAAACCTGAAAGAACACTCTTCATCATCTCGTGGCACTCCTTACTCGCCTGTTATTCGTTGGTGTTATTCGCCGGCGCCTTGCGCAGCCTTGTTCACTGTATTTGCCGTTTGGCCAAAGAGAATTTTCCGCGACTTCTCTTCTTCCTCGGGCGTGCGTTTGCGCTCACGCCATTCATTATGGACCTTGTAACCCTTCTTGACGGCCGGTCGGTCGAGCACTTGCTTCACCCAGCGCGTCAGATGCGGGAAATTTTCTTCTGTATTCTCCTGCGTTCTGCGCAGCAGCATGGCCCAGGGCACAATGATCATATCTGCAATGGAATAGTCACCTGCAAAATACTCATTGCCTGCCAGATGCTTGTCCATGACGCCAGAAAGCCGGTTGACCTCACCAACGAAACGGTTGATGCCATATTCCAGCTTCTCAATATCTGTGATCGTAGGGCCGTAATTCTTGAAGTGATTGGCATTGCCCATCATCGGGCCGAGATTGGCCATTTGCCAGTGCACCCATTGCATCACATTGGCGCGCCCACGCGGGTCCTTCGGCAAAAACTGGCCACCCTTGTCGGCCAGATATTCCATGATCGCCCCGCTTTCAAAAATCGAAATCGGCTCACCGCCATCCGCCGGGTCATGGTCAACAATCGCGGGCATGCGGTTGTTTGGGCTGATCTTCAGAAAGTCCGGCTCAAACTGGGCTCCCATGCCGATATCGACGGGGATAATGTTGTAATCCATCCCTAGCTCTTCGAGCAAAATGGTGACCTTCCAACCATTCGGTGTTGGCCAATAGTGCACGTCGATCATCGTGTTGCCTTCCCTGCCTCTTCACTGTGGCCACAGCATGGCCAGCTTTACCCAGTGGCGCAAGACCTCACGGCTGCTAACCACCGTCAAATTTCTTGACCAAGACCCCGAGCCGCCGCGACAGCAACAACGTTGCCACTACCGCAACACTGAACAGATACATACCGGGCATGAACCTGGCATCAGCCAGCTTGGTGGCCGTGATCGACACGATCAAAAGTGCCGCAACCATGACATCCAGCATCGACCAGCGACCCAGCGCCTCCAGCCGAGAAAGCCTGTGGTGTAAGACCCCCTGCCCCAATACCGGGCTGTAGAACAGGTGTACAATCGCGCCCAGTTTTAGCAGCGGGAAAACGATCGTGAACAGCGCCAGTAACGGGCCAATGAGCCACTCTCCGCGCTTGAACAGAACAGCTATGGTCGACCAGATCGACATGGTGTCCTTGAAGAACAACAGGCGCTCAATCTGCATGGCGGGCAGAAACAGCGATACAAGATGGAGAATGGCAACAGCAAGGGCTGCGACCGCCAACCAGCTGTCGGCGCCCCGAACACGCCCTGCAATACTGTTCTGATGTGCCTTCAGATCCATGGGCCAAAGGTAGGCCCACAGACCCAAATTGCAACCTAACCCAGCTTTTGTTTCAGCAGCTGGTTTACCTGGCCAGGGTTGGCCTTACCCTGTGAGGCCTTCATCACCTGGCCCACGAACCAACCGATGACCTTGGGGTTCTCACCGCCGGCATATTGCGCGACTTGGTCCGGGTTATCAGCAATGATCTGGTCGACCATGGCTTCAATAGCGCCCGTGTCGGTAATCTGCTTGAGGCCCTTTTCTTCGACGATCTTTTCAGGGTCATCACCGGTTTCGATCATCACTTCGAACACATCCTTGGCGATACGACCCGAGATCGTGTCGTCACTGATCAGGTCCAGAAGCTGGCCCAGCTGGGCGGCAGACACCGGGCTTTCCGTGATACCCTTGCCTTGCGCGTTCAACGCCGAGAACAGGTTTGTGATCACCCAGTTGGCGGCCATCTTGGCATCGCGACCCGCAGCCACTTCTTCAAAGAAGACTGAAATCTCCGGTTCCGATACCAGAATGCCGGCATCGTAAGACGGCAGGCCCAGTTCATCCATCAGGCGGTTTTTCTTGGCGTCCGGCAGTTCCGGCAATTCACCCGCCAGTTCATCGACCCATGCCTGCTCAAACTCCAGCGGCAGCAGATCGGGGTCCGGGAAATAGCGATAGTCATGCGCTTCTTCCTTCGACCGCATGGTGCGGGTCACGCCCTGGGCGCTGTCGAACAATCGCGTTTCCTGGTCAATCGTGCCGCCTTCTTCGATGATATCGATCTGACGGCGTGCCTCATATTCAATGGCCTGCTGGGCAAAGCGGATGGAGTTGATGTTCTTCATCTCACAGCGCGTGCCAAATTCGTCTCCAGGGCGCCGGACAGAGACATTCACATCAGCGCGCATGGAACCCTGCTCCATGTTGCCGTCGCAGGAGCCGATATAGCGCAGGATCGTCCGCAGCTTGCGCAAATAGGCGCCTGCTTCTTCGGCAGAACGCATATCCGGCTTGGAGACGATCTCCATCAGCGCCACACCGGACCGGTTGAGATCCACATAGGTCATGGACGGATGTTGGTCATGCATGCTCTTGCCGGCATCCTGCTCCAGATGCAGGCGTTCGATACCGACTTCCTTCGTGCTGCCGTCTTTGAAGTCGAGCGTAATGGTACCCTCGCCCACAATCGGCTGCTTGAACTGGGATATCTGGTATCCTTGCGGCAGATCGGCATAGAAATAGTTCTTCCGGTCGAACACGGAATAGCAGTTGATCTCTGCACCCAGTGCGAGGCCGGTGCGGATCGCCTGCTTGACGCATTCCTTGTTAATGACGGGCAGCATGCCGGGCATGGCTGCATCCACCAGAGAAACCTGCGTGTTGGGTTCTGCCCCAAATTCTGTGGCGGCACCGGAAAACAGCTTGGCCTCAGAGGTGACCTGGGCGTGCACTTCCAGCCCGATGACAATTTCCCAATCGCCTGTGGCACCTGCAATCAAGTTACTCATGCGCTATCTCCCTACCACCATTTGCTCGGCTGGGCGGTGAAACCTGCGGCCTCTTCCAGCACACCCGCTGCACGCAGAACCGTTTCTTCATCGAACGGGCGGCCCAGCAATTGTAGGCCAAGCGGCAACCCTTCGCCTGAAAGCCCTGCGGGCACCGAAATACCAGGAAGGCCTGCCAGCGAAGCCGGTACGGTGAAGACGTCATTCAGATACATGGAAATCGGGTCATCGGCGTTTTCACCCGGCGCAAAGGCGGCAGACGGTGCCGTCGGCGTCAGGATCACATCGCAAGACTGGTAGGCTTGTTCAAAGTCTCGCGCAATCAGGCTGCGGACTTTCTGAGCCTTCAGGTAATAGGCATCGTAATAGCCAGCAGACAGCACATAAGTGCCGATCAAAATACGGCGGGTGACTTCCTCGCCGAACCCTTCTGCCCGTGTGTTCTCATACATGTCGATAAGGCTGTCACCCGGCACGCGCAGGCCATATTTCACCCCGTCATAGCGAGCAAGGTTCGAGCTCGCCTCAGCAGGCGCAACGATATAGTAGGTCGCCAATGCATATTTGGTGTGCGGCAGCGAAATATCGACAATCTCAGCCCCTGACTGTTTCAGCCAGTCGATGCCCTGGTCCCACAGCGCCAGAATTTCAGCTGGCGTATCATCCAGCCGATACTCTTTCGGAATACCAACCTTCAGGCCGCGAATATCGCCGGTCAGGGCGGCGGCATAATCTGGCACCGGCGTATCGATGCTGGTGGAATCCTTGGCATCATAACCAGCCATGGAACCCAACATCAGCGCGGTATCTTTCACAGAACGGGCAATTGGCCCTGCCTGATCCAAAGAAGAGGCAAAAGCAATAACGCCCCAGCGCGAACAACGACCATAGGTTGGCTTCATGCCGGTCAGGCCACAATAGCTCGACGGCTGGCGGATCGACCCACCCGTATCCGTACCCGTTGCAGCCACCGCGAGATGCGCGGCAACAGCGGCAGCAGAGCCACCCGAAGACCCACCCGGCACGCGGGACTGACCATCATCCGCACGCCAGGGGTTTTCAACTGATCCGAAATAGGATGTCTCGTTGGACGACCCCATGGCAAATTCGTCAAGGCTCACCTTGCCCAACATGACGGCGCCATCGCGCCATAGATTACTGGTGACCGTGGATTCATATTCCGGATGAAAGCCATCCAGGATATGGCTGGAGGCCGTGGTCAGCACACCTTTGGTGCAGAACAGGTCTTTAACCGCCAGGGGAATGCCAGCCAATGGCCCTGGCGTGCCAGCTGCACGCGCGTCGTCGGCGGCAGCGGCCATATCCAGGGCCTGATCTGCAGTGACGGTCGTATAGGCGTTGATCGCCTGGCCTGCCTCCACAGCATCCAGATAAGACTGTGTCAGCTCTTTTGAGGAGAAGTCGCCGGCATCGAGCCCAGCAAGGGCATCGGCCATCGACAGGGAAGTCAGATCACTCATTATTCGATCACCTTCGGCACAGCGAAAAAGCCATGTTCTGCATTGGGGGCATTTTTGAGCACTGAATCGCGCATGTCGCCATCATTGACTCCGTCCTGCCGCTGCGACAGGCGCGCATGGACCACAGAGGTCATGGGTTCAACATCATCTGTGTTCACTTCAGAGAGCTGTTCCACCCACTCGAGGATATTGTTCAGGCTGCCTGTTACAGGCTCTAATGCTTCTTCTGGCATCTTGATACGGGCCAGATGCGCAATCCGCGCCACGGTTTCTTTATCGACCGACATGTCACACCGAAATTGTTGGTTTTGAGCGGCGCGAAAACTAGCATTGTTCTTCAGAAAATGTAAGTCATAGCGACCGCTTAAAGCGACGCAATTACAAAGCAGGAAAAAGACGTGCCCGAGACCCCTATCAGTGACCTCAAAGATACGCTTCCCAGAGGCAAACGCCTGTTGGGGCTGGACCTGGGCGCCAAGACTATAGGTCTGGCAATCAGCGATGGCGCTTTGCAGCTTTCCACGCCGCTGGACACCATACGACGCAAGAAATTCACCCCTGATGCAGAGGCCCTGTTTCGCATTGTGGATGAACGCGACGTCGGCGCGCTGATACTGGGCCTGCCGGTGAATATGGACGGAACGGAAGGGCCGCGTTGCCAGTCCACCCGGCAATTTGCCCGCAACCTGATGGAAAAACGGGACATGCCCATTGCCTTTTGGGATGAACGCCTGTCAACCAGCGCCGTTGAGCGCGATTTGATCGCCCATGATGTCTCACGTGCCAAGCGCGCCCAGGTCGTCGACCAGATGGCGGCCAGCTTCATCCTGCAAGGGGCGCTGGACTTCCTGCGCAGCCAGAACTAGCGCATCACTGGTCAGGTTCAACACACAGCTTGCCCAGCGGACCATTTGCGCCTATACCTCCAGCTTTAATGAATACGTCAAACGGACAAAGCCATCCTGAATATCGCCATTTGCTTGGTATTGAAGGGATGACGGCAACAGAGATTACAGCCCTGCTGGATCTCGGAGACCGCTATTTGCAGCATTATCGGGATGATGCGCAGATACCCAAGGTTCTTAAAGACCGCACCCAGATCAATCTGTTCTTCGAAGATTCGACTCGGACACGTACGTCGTTCGAGCTTGCCGGGAAACGACTGGGCCTGAACGTCATCAACATGTCGGTGGCCAGCTCCAGCATCAAGAAGGGTGAAACCCTTATTGATACAGCCATGACGTTGAACGCCATGCGCCCCTCTGCTCTGGTGGTGCGGCATAATGCCTCTGGGGCTGCCGCACTCTTGTCCCAAAAGGTCAGCTGTTCGGTAATCAATGCCGGGGACGGCTCGCACGAACATCCCACCCAGGCGCTGCTGGATGCCTTGACAATCCGCCGCCGCAAGGGGCGTATTGAAGGCCTGCGCGTCGCTATTTGCGGCGACATTCTGCACAGCCGCGTTGCCCGGTCGAACATACACCTGCTGAACACCATGGGTTCCCGTGTGCGCCTTGTCGCGCCACCTACTTTGATGCCCCCCTTCATTGAGAACCTCGGTGTTGATGTGCATCACGACATGCGCGAAGGCATCAAGGATGTTGATATCGTCATGATGTTGCGCCTGCAGAAGGAACGGATGCAGGGCGCCTTTGTGCCATCGACCCGCGAATATTTCCGATATTACGGGTTGAATGCCGACAAATTGGCCCATGCCAAACCAGATGCACTGATCATGCATCCCGGTCCTATGAACCGCGGTGTCGAGATTGATACCGTCATTGCCGACGACATCGACCGCAGTGCCATTCAGGAACAGGTGGAAGCCGGTGTTGCCATCCGCATGGCCTGCCTGGATGCCCTGTGTACTGGTAGCCTGGAGAACACCGCATGAATGCTCAGGCCCGGACTGCATACATTAATGCCAGGCTGATTGACCCCGTTGCCCAGACCGTCTCAGACGGCGCGCTTTTGACGGTGGGGGACAAAATCTGGGCCGTCGGTCCAGATGCCTTCGACGCCAGCGACAAGGACGGCACCACCATTGTGGACTGCCAAGGCAAGTGCCTGGCCCCTGGCTTTATCGACATGCAAGTATTTTTGGGCGAATCGCTTGAGACAACATCACGGGCCGCAGCCGCTGGCGGCGTTACCACGATTGTCATCCAGCCCGACACGAGCCCAATGCTCGACCAGGTTTCTATCGTTGACTATATCAGCCGCCAGGCAATTGATGCGCCGATCAACGCCCACCCGATGGCTGCTGCGACCAAGTCGCTCGAAGGCCAAGAGATGACAGAGATCGGCCGACTGCAAGAGGCCGGTGCCGTTGCCTTTACGGATGGGCGCAAAGCCATTCAGCACCCACAGGTAATGCGCCGCCTGCTGACCTACGCCACTGCCTATGACGCCCTCATTGTGCAAAATGCAGAAGAGCCCGACCTTGCCGAACATGGGGTTATGAATGAAGGCGAGGTATCGACACGGCTTGGTCTGCCCGGCATCCCTGCTGAGGCAGAAGTCATTATGATTGAGCGCGACATGCACCTGGTGGCCATGACCGGCGCCCGCTATCACGCTGCCCTGGTGACAACCGCCAAGGGTGTTGCCGCCATCCGCAAGGCCAAGCAGCAAGGGTTGAACGTCACCTGCGGTACGGCTCCTGCCTATTTCGCCCTGAATGAATTGGCCGTAGAAGACTACCGCACCTTTGCGCGTCTCTCTCCACCACTGCGGACGGAAGAAGACCGTCGGGCCGTTGTGGAGGGCCTGGCAGACGGCACGATTGATGTCGTCGTCAGCGCACATGACCCCCACACGGAAGATGAAAAGCGCCTGCCCTTCAGCCTTGCTGAGCCCGGCGTTGTGGGGCTGGAAACATTACTGCCCATGGGCATGGAACTGGTGAATGGCGGTCATCTGACGCTACCGCAATTTGTTGCCTCGCTCACCTCGACTCCCGCCTCGCTGCTGGGTCTGCCCGGCGGACGCCTGGAAAAAGGCGCGCCTGCAGACCTCGTCATCTTTGACCCGACCATTGCCCATCGGATTGACGCCAGCTCCTTCGCCAGTGGCGCCAAGAACAGTTGCTTCGACGCCCGCCCTGCCGAAGGCCGGGTCCTGCAGACAATAGTCGGCGGCACAGAAATTTATCGGGCTGAAAGCTGGCAGTCATGACAATCGAACTGCTGATTGCCTTGGCCGGTGGCTATCTGCTGGGCTCCATCCCTTTTGGTCTGGTCCTGACCCGTCTCGCCGGCCTGGGTGATATCCGCGATATTGGCTCGGGTAACATCGGCGCAACAAATGTCTTGCGCACGGGCAACAAACCGATCGCCGCCCTTACCCTGATCTTCGACGCGGGCAAAGGCGCGCTGGCCTATTTGCTTGCCGCTCAATGGGCACCAGAAGCTGCGTTGGTAGCTGGTTTCGGTGCCTTCATGGGTCATTTATTCCCCGTGTGGCTGAAATTCAATGGTGGCAAGGGGCTCGCTACCTTTTTGGGGCTTCTCTTTGCCCATGACCTGGTATTGGGCGCTATCGGCGTTGGCGCCTGGCTGCTTGTGGCTCTTATTTTTCGTATTTCGTCCCTGTCTGCCCTTGTGGCAACAATTGCGTCGGGTATCTACGCCCTGACGACCAACACTGTTTTTGATGGCATCATTTTCGTTCTTTTAGCTGTACTGATATTCGTGCGGCACCGGTCCAATATCCAGCGACTGTTGAACGGAGAGGAGCCAGGCATCGGCCAGTCCTAGGAGCTGCCGCTATCACTTACTCCAGAACAGCGCAACAAGCTTCGCCTCTTTCGTAGTGATAATGTTGGCCCGGCAACCTATCGCCAGTTGCTGCATAAATTTGGGTCAGCGACAGAGGCACTGGCCGCCCTGCCCGACATGGCCAAAAATGCTGGGCGGCGCAAAATCCGCCTCTATAGCGAAAGTCAGACGGACCGAGAAATTGACCAGACGCTAACGGCCGGGGCTTCCTATTGCTTCCTTGGCGACAAAGACTACCCGGTTCCCCTCGCCAACTTGCCTGACGCACCGCCGGTTCTGGTGATGCTGGGCGACCAGACGCTCCTGCAGAAGGCTAGCCTGGGCATTGTTGGAGCGCGCAATGCGTCTGCTGCCGGTAAAAAATTCACCCGCGCCATCGCCGCAGAATTGGGCGGAGCCGACATTATCATCACCTCTGGCCTGGCACGGGTTATCGACACAGCAGCGCATGAAGGGTCCTTGGACTATGGCACAATCGCCGTAGTCGCGGGCGGTATTGACATTATCTACCCACCCGAAAACGAGAACCTGTATCACCAGATCACCGAACAGGGCCTGGTCGTGACTGAGTTACCCATTGGGGTGAAGCCATAGGCCCGGCACTTCCCCCAACGTAACAGGATTATCTCTGGCCTGTCGCAGGGGGTGCTGGTTGTTGAAGCGGCCCTGCGGTCTGGCTCCCTGGTCACGGCGCGCAACGCAGCCGAGCAAGGCCGCGAAGTCTTCTCCGTGCCCGGCTCACCTTTGGACCCAAGGCACCGTGGCACCAACGACCTGATCCGCCAGGGGGCTACCCTTGTCGAATCTGCAAAAGACGTCTTGGAAGTGATTCAAGGCAGTCTGTTTCAACAAAACCCCGCACCACAGCTGGACCTCGACCTATCACATTCAGCAGGCGAAACGCCCCCGCCAAAAGGCGAAGAATTGGCAGAAGCCCGCCAAAAACTAGTGACCCTGATGGGGCCAACACCGACAGAGGTTGATGACCTTATTCGAGAAACCGGTTTGACAGCCGCCCTAGTTTTGACCATTTTGCTTGAGCTTGAAATAGCGGGGCGACTGGAACGGCATGTCGGAAACCGGGTCGCACTCGTATAAACCTTCAGTTAAAGGGACGCGGACTGCATGGACGTTGTAATTGTTGAGTCGCCCGCCAAGGCCAAGACGATCAACAAATATCTGGGCAAGAATTTCCAGGTTCTTGCCAGTTATGGCCATGTGCGTGACCTGCCGTCGAAGGATGGTTCCGTAGAGCCTGAGCAGAATTTCGCCATGACGTGGGAAGTGGATACTGCCTCCCAAAAGCGGCTGCGCGATATCAATACCGCCGTCAAAAAAGCCGACACACTATACCTCGCCACTGACCCCGACCGCGAAGGGGAAGCCATTTCATGGCATGTGCTCGAAGTACTGCGCGACAAGGGCACGCTGAAAGACAAGGGCGTTAAGCGCGTTGTCTTTAACGAGATCACCCGCAACGCCGTGCTCGATGCCATGGCGAACCCGCGAGAGCTGGATACAGAACTGGTTGACGCCTATTTGGCGCGCCGCGCGCTGGACTATCTGGTGGGCTTTACCCTGTCGCCTGTTCTGTGGCGCAAACTGCCCGGCGCCCGGTCTGCCGGTCGCGTGCAGTCTGTTGCACTGCGCATTGTCTGTGAACGGGAACTGGAAATTGAATCCTTTATTCCGCGCGAATACTGGACGGTAGAAGCCGACCTCAAGACACCCGCAGGGGAAGCATTCAAGGCCAATCTGGTTGCCCTGAATGGCGATAAGCTGGAAAAATTCTCGCTACCCAATGAAGAAGCCGCGCTGGCAGCTAAAGCCGCTGTTGAGGCTGGCAGCCTGAGTGTCAGCACCGTTGAAAGCAAGCCGGCCCGCCGCAACCCGGCGTCACCGTTCACGACGTCGACCCTGCAGCAGGAAGCCGCCCGCAAGCTGGGTTTCTCCGCCTCCCGCACCATGCAGGTTGCGCAGAAGCTTTATGAGGGCATGGATATCGACGGTGAGACCGTCGGCCTTATTACCTATATGCGAACAGATGGTGTCACCATCGCGCAGGAAGCCGTTGCCAAGGCCCGTGATGTCATTGCAGCCGACTATGGCAATGACTATCTGCCCGATACACCGCGCAGTTATTCTACCAAAGCCAAGAATGCGCAGGAGGCCCATGAGGCCATCCGCCCTACAGGTATGGACCGCCGCCCGAAGGACCTGTCCCGCATCCTGACAGACGAGCAGTACAAGCTCTATGACCTGATCTGGAAGCGGTCTGTTGCCAGTCAGATGGAAAGCGCCCGCTTTGAACGCACCACCGCCACCATTGCCAATGACAATGGCCAGGCCACTCTGCGCGCAACCGGCTCTGTCCTGAAATTTCCGGGTTTCCTGGCGCTCTATAAAGAAGGCATCGACGAAGAAAACGGCAAGGGTGACGATGACAAGGACCGTCGCCTGCCAGAGATCAAGCAGGGGGACAACCCAAGCCTGGTCAAGGTCAACCCGGACCAGCACTTTACCGAGCCACCGCCTCGCTATACCGAGGCCAGCCTCGTCAAGCGTCTGGAAGAATTGGGGATTGGGCGTCCGTCAACCTATGCTTCAGTGCTCGAGGTCCTGCGCGCCCGTAACTATGTTCATATGGACCGCAACCGCTTTATTCCCGAAGACAAGGGACGGCTCGTTACGGCCTTCCTGGAGAGCTTCTTTGAGCGCTATGTGCAGTATGACTTCACAGCCAATATGGAAGAGCAGCTCGACGATATTTCCGCCGGCAAGGCGGAATGGAAATCCGTGCTGCAGGCCTTCTGGACGGAATTTTCCAATGCCGTAGGCGCCACCAAAGAACTGCGCATCACCGAGGTACTCGACGCGCTGAACGAAATTTTGGGCGCCCATGTCTTCCCGGTTGAGGAAGAAGGCAAAGACCCGCGCGACTGCCCGACCTGCGATGACGGCCGCCTGAGCCTGAAAGTCGGCAAATTCGGTGCCTTTGTTGGCTGTTCCAACTACCCCGAATGCAAATTCACCCGCCCACTTGGCACCAATGGTGAAGCAGCCCCCACAGCAGCTGGCGCAGAAGACAAAATCCTCGGTGTCGATGAAGGTGACAATATCCTGCTGCGCAGTGGGCGATTTGGCCCCTATGTCCAGCGTGGTGAAGGCGAAAACAAAGACAAGCCGCCCCGGTCCAGCATTCCCAAGGACGTACCGCTTGAAAGCGTCGACCTTGAAAAGGCGGTGGCGCTTCTTTCGCTGCCCCGTGAAGTGGGCCTGCATCCCGAAACCGGCAAGGTCATTACCGCCGCTATTGGCCGCTATGGCCCCTATCTGCGGCATGACGGCAAGTCAGGCTCCCTGACCAGTACGGAAGAAGTCTTCACCATCGGCATCAACCATGCTGTGGATGTGCTGGCGAATGCCAAGAACAAGCAACGCCGTGGCCCGACAGTCCTGAAGGAACTGGGCGTTCACCCGGATGACGAACAGCCGATCAATGTGCTCGATGGTCGCTATGGCCCCTATGTGAAGCACAACAAAACCAATGCCACCCTGCCCAAGGACCTGGCGCCGGAAGATGTAACGCTGGAACAGGCGATTGACCTGGTAAATGCCAAGGCGGCCAAGCCCAAGAAGAAGCGCAAGGCAGCCACCAAAAAGAAGACGACTGCCAAGAAGAAAACCACCAAGAAGTCGACAACGGCCTAGCCGGAAGTCACAGTCTTGCCAGATCAGCCCAAAAAGCCCAAGCAAGCCCCCTTCCCAACCAAGGAAGAGGTACTGGGCTTCATCCAGAATAATCCGGAGACCGTCTCCAAACGGGAAATCGCCCGCGCCTTCCATATTCGCGGCGATGCCCGCCGCCAGTTGAAGGACATGCTGCGCGAAATGCGCGAAGAGGGCTTGATCAAGCGCGGCGAACGCAAACGGCTGACCAAAAAGGGCGAATTGCCAAATGTCTGCGTGATTGAAGTCACCGGCACGGACCTGGATGGCGAATTGGTGGCCAAGCCTGGCTCATGGGACGAAGAAGGGCCGCCCCCGGTTATCTATGTGCTGCCAGGCAAGAAGCCCGGCACCAGTATGGGTCGCGGCGACAGGGCATTGGCCCGCATGACACGCCTGCCCGACGGACATTATGAAGCCTCTATCATGCGGCGATTGGAACGCGCCCATGAGGAAATCCTGGGTGTCTACCGGCGCGATGGCGTGAATGGCCGCATTGTCCCCGTCGACAAAAAGGCCAGGCACGAACTTGTCGTGCGCCAGGGTGATGAAGCTGGCGCCAGCCATGGTGACCTGGTGCTGGCCAAACTGGCCAAGGGACGCCCGAAAGCGGGCTTGAAGCGCGCCATCGTAACCGAAAGCCTGGGCAATGTAGAGGCATCCAGAAGCACGAGCCTGATCGCTATTCATGCCCATGGCATACCTCACAATTTCAGCAAGGCAACCTTGGCAGAAGCTGAAAAGGCGAAAGCGCCGACTTTGGGCAAGCGCGAAGACCTGCGCGACGTGCCCCTGGTAACCATCGACCCATCAGATGCCCGCGACCATGATGATGCCTTATGGGCTGCGCCCGATGATGATCCCGCCAATGAAGGCGGCTGGCATGTGATTGTCGCCATTGCTGATGTGGCAAAATATGTCACCCCCGGCAGTGCCATCGACCGGGAGGCCTATGAACGAGGCAATTCGGTCTATTTCCCGGACAGGGTTGTCCCGATGCTGCCGACATCGCTATCCAATGATTTGTGTTCACTGGTCGCAGATAAGGACCGCGCCAGCATGGTCGCTCATCTTTGGTTTAACGCTGAAGGCCGCCTGCTGCGCCACCGCTTTAGCCGGGCGCTCATCCGCTGTGCCGCCAATGTCGCCTATCAGCATGTCCAGGCAGCGGTTGACGGCGCCAGCACCGATATTCCTGAAGACATTGTTGAACAGGTCCTCAAGCCGCTTTATGGGGCCTATCACGCGCGTCTGAAAGAACGCGCCAAGCGCAAGCCGCTGGACCTTGACCTGCCGGAGCGCAAGATCGAACTGGATGCCGAAGGTAATGTGATCGCCGTAAATGAGCGTGAACAGCTCGACGCCCATAAGCTTGTCGAAGAATTCATGATTGCAGCCAATGTCGCGGCCGCCGAGCAGCTGGAGAGCAAGCGGATACCCTGCATGTACCGCGTGCACGAAGCACCCAGCCCCGAGAAAATGGCAGCACTGCGAGAGTTCCTCGAGACGCTTGATATGAAACTACCCAAAGGCCAGCGCCTGCAGCCGGGCCAGTTCAACGGCATCCTGGAGAAAGTCAAAGACACGCCGCATGACGCCGTGGTTAACACCGTGGTGCTGCGTAGCCAGAGCCAGGCCTGTTATGCGCCAGACAATCTGGGGCATTTTGGGCTGGCGCTTGAAAAATATGCCCATTTTACTTCGCCTATCCGGCGCTATTCAGACCTGTTGGTGCACCGAGCGCTGATCCGCTCTCTGGGCCTCGGCGATGACGGATTGTCGGACGAAACAATCGGTCGGATGAGTGAAGTCGGCGAGCACATTTCCAAAACAGAACGCCGCGCCATGGCCGCCGAACGCGATTCGGTAGACCGCTATATGGCAGCCTTCATGTCAGACAGAATCGGCGCCCAATTTGCGGGCCGTATTGCGGGCGTCAGTCGCTTTGGTTTGTTCGTTAGTTTGCTCGAAACAGGAGCGGATGGCCTTGTTCCCATCAGCACTCTGGGGCATGATTATTACTGGCATGACGAGTCTCAACACGCCCTTGTGGGGGAAAAAACAGGCTTGATGTTCCGGCTTGGTGACCTGGTCACCGTGCGTCTGGCAGAAGCTGTTCCCATTACCGGTGGATTGCGGTTCGAAATGATCCATGAAGGCAAAAATCTTGCCGACCGGCACGCTGCACGAAGAACCAGAAAAAAAGGCCATAGAGGCCGGAGCAGACGACGATGACCGAGACTTTCGAACACATCCCCGAACAGGACGCGGAACGGCCCCTGTGGCCCGCCATCAAAAGGGGCCTGGTAGGGCGCTGCCCTGCCTGCGGCGAAGGGTGGGTCTTCAAGAGCTTCCTGGAGCTTGAAGACTATTGCCCGCACTGCAATGAAGAACTGTTTCATCACCGGGCAGATGATGGGCCACCCTTCTTCTCATTATTTTTCGATCGCCATTCATTGCGGCGATCATGATCTTCTATGAATTGGCTAGTCAGCCACCGGTTTGGCATCATCTCGTGATTGGTATTGTACTGGGTATGACCCTGTGCATCGTTGCTATGGAACCAATCAAGGCGCTGTTCCTGGCAATCCAGTGGGCCAAACGCATGCACGGCTTTGGCACCAGCAAAACCGCTGACCAGTAGAACCAGGCCGTATGACCAGTGAGCAAAGGGGTCACCTGCTGGCCATAATCGGCATGGTCAGCGTAGTTGGGATTGTTTTTGGTCTGACCGGCCCACTACTGAACCTGTTGCTTGAACGGCAGGCAATCACCACACGGGCGATTGGCTTCAACAGTTCCATGATGGCATTGGGGACATTGGTCATCACACCGCTGGTGCCCCGGTTCCTGGCCCATATGCGACCAACGCAGTTTCTGTATTGGTGCCTGGGGTCTGCTATCGTCCTGTTGTTACTACTCAAACTGTGGCCGGTCTTCGAATTCTGGCTCCTCATTCGCTTCCTGATGGGTAGCGCTGTCGCCGGGCTGTTCGTCGTCAGCGAAACCTGGATCAATTTTCTGGTTACCGACGCGAATCGCGGGCGCATTCTGGGCATCTATGCCGCCTGCCTGTCGGCTGGTTTCGGCCTGGGTCCCCTGCTCATTGAATTCACCGGCATTGATGGCTGGGCACCCTTTGTGGCGGGAGCGGCCCTCATTGGGGCTGCAGCCGTCATCCTTGCCATCACGAACCCCAAAGCACCCGAGTTTCCAACATCCCATAGCGGCGGGCTGTGGCAGTTCCTGCGCAACAGTCCCATCGCCATTATGGCCGGCCTGCTCTATGGCGCACTGGAAACAGGGGTTTTTGGTCTTATGCCGGTCTTTGGGGTCCGCATTGGCCTGACCGAGGCCACGGCCGCCCAGATGCTGACAGCCGTCGCCTTGGGTAACATTCTATTCCAGTACCCCATCGGTTGGCTGGCCGATAAGTATAATCCTTATGCAGTCTTGGGCCTGTGCGCGACCATCGGCATTGCCGGGGCGCTCTCGCTGAACATGCCAGCCGGCAGTGTTCTTCTTTGGCCGGTGCTGATCATTTGGGGTGGCACGATTACGGGCCTGTACACTGTTGGGCTTACCATTTTGGGCCGCACATATAGCAGCCTAAAGCTTACAGGCGCCAATGCTGCCATCGTCAGCGCTTATGGCATGGGGGCGCTGATTAGCCCTTCATTCCTGGGCACAGCAATGGACATTAACGACCCCTATGGCCTGGCCTGGGGCCTGGCTATCCTCAGCGCGAGCTTCCTTTTGGTGCTGGCGATATTTTGGCGAAAAACTTCACCATTTTCGGCGCCAGCAGGCCTTGACTAATTCACGCATGCCGCTATGTTGGCGCGCGCTTAACCGCATAGGGCGGTAGCTAGGAGCTAAAAAGATGGCCAAACCTTCAAGCATCAAGATCAAACTCGAAAGCACAGCTGGTACCGGTTACTTCTATGTAACCAAGAAGAACCCGCGCACCCTGACCGAAAAGATGGTCGTCAAGAAGTATGACCCGGTCGCGCGCAAGCACGTCGAGTTCAAAGAAACCAAGATCAAATAGCCGCGCCTATTTGTTGCCGCTATCATACCGGCATGAACAAAGATGCTGCAGAAACGATCGCGCTTCAGGCCCTGGGGTTCATTGCATCCGACCCAGATAACCTGCAGCGCATGATGGCCTCCACCGGCATCGACGCCGACTCATTGAAATCCGCTGCCTCAAACGCCGACCTGTTGGTTGGCGTTTTGGATTTTCTGTTGCTGAGTGACGAGCAAACTCTGGCCTTCTGTGACCACATTGATCTGGCACCAGATTTGCCAGGCCGTGCCTGGTCGACACTGACCCGCCAGGATATGCCATGAAAACGCACCCGGACGTCACCGAGCAGATCGACGCTGTCCCTATTGATGGCAGCAAACCCCTCATCATCACCGATGCAGACGAAGTACTGGTCCAGTTCATCACCGGACTGGACAGTTACCTGCAGGAACAGGGCCTTTATCTGGACCTGCAAAGCTTTGCCATTACCGGCAATGTGAAACGCCAGTCCGATCATGTCGCGGTTGACGCCGACGTGGTGCAGGAAAACCTGCAGGCCTTCTTCGAGCATCGTACAGCCCACCTACCTGCCGTCCCTGGCGCTGCAGAGGCCCTCCAGAGCCTCTCAGAGCGGGCACAGATTATCGTACTTTCCAATGTCCCACTCGACCAGAAAGACGCACGAATTGAAGGCCTGCAACGCATCGGTGTGGACTATCCGGTGATCGCCAATATTGGCCTAAAAGGCGCGGCGATCCGCGATATGACAGCCCATATGGATGCACCAATCTTCTTCCTCGATGATATTCCCCACAATATCGATTCGGCCGCTGAACATGCTGATCACGTCCATCGCATTCACTTTGTCGCTGATCCTCGCCTGGCACGGTTGATAGACCAAGCCGACGGCGCCCATACACGGATCGATGACTGGCCCGCGGCACACGACTATATTCACCAGAAAATCGATGAAAGCGGACACTAGGCGAGCACATGCATATCGGGATCGACCTGGGCCGCGCCAAGATTGCCTATTGCCTGCTGGATACATCAGGCCAGGCAATTGTCGATGATCAGATCAAGACACCTGACACGTATGATTCCAGCATAAGTGCCATCGCCAACATTGCCCTGGAACTGACGGACAAGGCAGGAAAACCTTGCACGATAGGCTTGGGTACGCCGGGGGCTCATTCTGCCAAAACAGGCCTGATGAAGAACGCAGGCGTCTTTGACGGACATCCATTGAAACGAGATGTCGAAGCCACATTCGGCGCGCCCATCGCCATGAAAAACGATGCCAACTGCTTTGCCCTGTCAGAAGCGATAGACGGCGCAGCCAAAGGGGCAAATTGCGTCTTTGGGGTCATCATTGGTTCGGGCGTCGGCGGCGGCTTGGTCATCCATGGCAAGCCACTGGTAGGGGTAAACGCCATTGCTGGTGAATGGGGGCATAATCCCCTGCCCTGGCCCACAGATGACGAGCGACCAGGCGAGGCCTGCTTCTGCGGCAAACACGGTTGTATAGAGACCTTTCTTTCAGGCCCTTCGCTTGCCAGGATTCATGCTCAACAATTTGGCGAACATCTTACTGCTGAAGAGATTGCCAAGGGCACCACAGCGGCCTGTGAATCCAGCCTGCAACAATATGAAGACAGACTGGCCAGAGGTCTTGCCCATGTCATCAATATTTTAGACCCGGACGTCGTCGTCCTTGGCGGTGGGCTATCAAATATCGATCCACTCTATGAAAATGTGCCAAAGCGCTGGACAGAATTCATCAGCTCCGATCATATTGAAACAACACTGAAAAAGGCTGTTCACGGGTCGTCCAGCGGCCGAAGGGGAGCCGCATGGCTCGGCAAAGCCATGGCAGAAGATAAGGGAGCCTGAATTGACCGCGGACATCGACGCCAGACTCGCAGAATTGGGCATCGAGCTGCCCTCTCCACCCAAACCGGTGGCCAGTTATGTACCCTTCGTCGTAACGGGCAATCTGGTGCATGTCTCTGGCCAGGTGCCCATGGGCAAGGATGGTCTGGAATTTGTCGGCAAGCTGGGCCAGGACTTTGATGTCGAAACAGGCCAGGCTGCCGCCCGTCTGTGTGCCCTCAATATTATTGCCCAATTAAAAACCGCCGCTGACGGTAATTTGGACCGAATTTCCCGCATTATGCGTCTTGGCGGCTTCGTCAATTGCACCGCCGACTTCAAGGCCCAGCCGCTTGTCATCAATGGTGCGTCAGACCTCATGATGGATGTGTTTGGTGAAGTCGGCCGCCACGCCCGTGCTGCAGTTGGCACCAATTCCCTGCCGGGGAATGTCGCCGTTGAAATTGACGCGATTGCGGAGTTGGCATGACAAGCGTTACCGCCCGTGCCGTCCAGTTCATCGGTGAGATCGCTCCACAAGATTGGGACGCCTGCGCAGGCGCAGAGAACCCCTTTGTCAGCCATGCTTTCCTGTCGGCGCTGGAAGAAAGCGGCTCTGTATCCGCAGACACCGGTTGGGCACCGTATCACGTTATCATTGAAACAGAAGATGGCGGGCTGCGTGGCTGTGTCCCCATGTATCTGAAATCCCACTCCCAGGGGGAGTATGTTTTCGACCAGTCCTGGGCACACGCCTATGAACGTGCAGGCGGTTCTTATTACCCCAAGCTCCAGATCAGTGTGCCATTTTCGCCTGTGACCGGGCCTCGCCTCTTGGCGCAGGACGCAGAGACGAAAGACCTGCTCCTGTCCGCCTGTGTCCAATTTGCAGACCAGTTGAACATTTCATCGCTCAACATCACCTTCCCCACCTATGAGGAATGGCAGCAGATGGGTGACGCGGGCCTGTTGTTGCGTAAGGACCAACAGTTCATCTGGTCGAATGACAATTACGATAATTTTGACCAGTTCCTGGATGCACTGAGCTCCCGAAAACGCAAGAATATCCGCAAGGAACGCCGTCAGGCTGTCGAAAATGGTGTTGAAATAGAATGGGTTACGGGATCGGACCTACAGGAGCACCACTGGGATGCCTTCTACGAATTCTACCTCGATACGTCGAACCGCAAATGGGGCAGACCCTATCTGAACAGACGTTTTTTCTCCCTCTTGGGCGAGCAGATGGCCGATAAGGTCCTGCTGATCATGTGCAAACGGGAAGGCCATTATATTGCTGGTGCGATCAACCTGATCGGCTCAGACGCGCTTTTTGGACGCAATTGGGGCTGTATAGAACATCACCCCTGCCTGCATTTTGAAGCCTGCTACTACCAGGCAATCGACTTTGCCATTCACCATGGGCTGGATCGGGTTGAGGCGGGTGCACAGGGACAGCATAAGTTGGCTCGGGGCTACATGCCCCAGCTCACCTATTCAGCGCATTGGATTGCTGATGCAGGCTTCAGACGGGCGGTTGCAGACTTCCTGAAGGAAGAAGGCGCCTACGTAGACTCCGACAAGCGGATTCTCTCTGAGATGGGGCCTTTCAGAAAATCTGATTAGGCTATTTTTCGTTGCTGGGCTGCAGAAAGTCAGCGCTCGGTGTGCCGATACAGGCAGGATCACCGATCCACGTTGATACGTAAGCAACTACGGCTTCTCTCATTTCCTGGAGGATGTCCTCATCAAGCGGGTCGCCTTTGGCGACTGACTGGGTAAAGCCAGTCAGGATAAAGTCTGCCGCCAATCGAAATTTGAGCGCCCGTCCATCAATGTCTTCAATATCGTATATGCTTGCAATCAATGTAGAGAGTACGTCGGCCACGTCGTCCCGATGCGTGGAGCTGGACCAACGGGTGCTGAATTCCCCATCACAGCCAAAGGACAGTTCACGGGCCACTTCATCTTCGGCGCAATAGTCCGCAATGGCATCAATGACGACATCCACGATATCTGCCCAAGACTTCACATCAAATTGGGTGATACGTGTCCTGAAACATGCTGTCATCACGTAAGATTTCCGTGCGACCAGGGCGTCGTAGATCATGAAACGGTCAGGGAAAAAATGGTAGACACCTGCGGGTGGAACGCCTGCCTGGCGCGCGATTGCGTGGGAAGACGCAGCCCCCCATCCTTCTGAACGAATTATTTCTTCAGCCGCATCGAGAATCTTCTGCACCCGCTCCTTGCTTCGCTTTTGGACCGGCTGCCGGGGCTCCTTCGCTAGTGACACGTCTCGACCTTTCCCTTTTTGGGTACTTTCAGCAAGTAGCCAGGGACCTAATTATTAAGCGCTGTATACCCAGCGCGACGCCTCAAAATTACTATACGTAAAGAGTCACTGTTTGGTTGTGACAATTTTGTGATTTTTTCAAATGTCCACTTTTGCCGGACGCAATTTGCCACCTAATCCACTTGCTCATCGACCTTGGGTTTGCGCTTACCACCGCTTGGCTTGCGCTTCTTCTCAGCCGGGGTGAGGTCGAATGCCAGTTCGCCCTCTTCCACCTTCACCAACACGTGGCCACCTTTGGCCAGTTCGCCAAACAACAACGCATCTGCCAGGGGCTGCTTGATATTGTCTTGGATGATTCGAGCCATGGGGCGCGCACCATAGTGGCGGTCATAGCCCTTCTCGACAATCCAGTCCGTTGCCTCATCAGTCAGCTCAAAGGTGACGTTGCGGTCGCTCAGCTGAGCCTCAAGCTGCATGACGAATTTCTCGACAACCAGTTTCACGATCGCAGGGTCCAAATGCGCAAATGGAATAATTGCGTCCAGGCGGTTGCGGAATTCTGGCGTAAACAGACGCTTGATGGCCTCTTCATCTTCGCCTTCACGCACCGTGCGGCCAAAGCCTATCGCTGTCTTACCCAACTCGGCAGCGCCAGCATTGGTCGTCATGATTAACACCACATTACGGAAGCTTACTGCTTTGCCTGAATGGTCTGTCAGCTTGCCGTAGTCCATAATCTGCAACAGCACATTAAAGACGTCCGGATGAGCCTTCTCGATTTCATCAAGCAGCAGGATACAATGTGGGTTCTGGTCCACAGCATCTGTCAGCAGACCGCCCTGGTCAAAGCCAACATAACCCGGCGGGGCGCCGATCAAGCGCGAGACACTGTGCCGTTCCATATATTCGGACATATCAAACCGAACAAGCTCAACACCCATTACCTCGGAAAGCTGGCGGGCGACTTCAGTCTTACCGACACCTGTTGGGCCCGAGAACAGATAAGAACCAACCGGCTTTTCATTTTCACGCAACCCGGCGCGCGACAGCTTGATCGCCGACGACAACGCATCAATGGCTGCATCTTGCCCGTAAACAACGCGACGCAGTTCTTCTGCCAGGTTCTTCAGGCTTTCACGATCATCCTTGGAGACCGACTTGGCGGGAATGCGCGCGATCTTGGCAACGACGTCTTCCACTTCCTTGACGCCGATAGTCTTGCGACGACGGCTTTCGGGAACCAGCATCTGGGCAGCGCCCACTTCGTCGATCACGTCGATCGCCTTATCCGGTAGCTTACGGTCATTGATATATTTTGCAGCCAGTTCTACCGCTGTACGAATGGCATCATTGGTGTAGCGGATATTGTGATGATCTTCGTAATACGGCTTAAGACCGCGCATGATCTTCACCGCATCTTCAATCGACGGCTCGTTCACATCAATTTTCTGGAAACGACGCAGCAAAGCGCGGTCCTTTTCGAAGTGCGAGCGGAACTCTTTATAAGTCGTTGAGCCAATGCAACGCAGCGTGCCGGACTGCAGTGCGGGCTTCAGCAGGTTCGAAGCGTCCATTGCACCGCCACTGGTGGCGCCTGCACCAACAACAGTGTGGATTTCATCGATAAAGAGGATCGCCCCTTCGCGCTGTTCAATTTCCGTGACAACCGCCTTGAGGCGTTCTTCAAAGTCACCGCGATAACGGGTACCCGCCAACAGCGTGCCCATATCGAGCGAAAAGATCGTTGCTTCCTGCAAGACACCAGGCACATTGCCCTCAACGATCTGGCGAGCGAGACCTTCTGCAATCGCCGTCTTGCCCACGCCAGGGTCGCCTACAAGAAGTGGATTATTCTTTTGTCGCCGACAGAGAATCTGGATCACCCGGTCGACTTCATCCTGACGACCGATCAGCGGGTCAATTTTGCCGTCAATCGCCTTCTGATTCAGATTAACGCAATAGGCATCCAGCGCCTCATCGCGCTTGTTGTCGACCTGTTCTTCGCCTTCTTCGCCACCAGCGCCCTGAGGCGTACGCGGCATTTCTTCACCCGTTGCCTTGGCAACCCCGTGGGAAATGTAATTAACAGCATCCAGGCGGGTCATGTCCTGTTCCTGCAGGAAGTAGGCAGCATGACTATCGCGTTCGGAGTAGATGGCGACCAGCACATTGGCACCTGTCACTTCTTCGCGCCCCGAACTTTGCACATGGATAATGGCGCGCTGTACAGCACGCTGAAAACCAGCCGTTGGTTTAGAATCAGCCCCTTCTTCATTGACCATGTTAGCTAGTTCACGGTCGAAATAGTCCGCAATTGTCTGGCGCAGAGCCTCCAGTTCAACACCACAAGCACGCATCACCGCTACAGCATCATCGTCGTCTGTCAACGCATAGAGCAAATGCTCCAACGTGGCATATTCATGATGATACTCATTCGCCAACGCCAAAGCGCTGTGCAGTGAATTTTCCAGATTTTGCGATATCGCTGGCAAGCTATGCTCCTTTAAGCCCTATTCCTTTTCCAAGGTACATTGAAGAGGATGTTCGTTCTTGCGGGCGTAATCAATAACTTCCGCAACTTTGGTTTCTGCCACCTCGAGGGTGTAGACACCGCATACGCCGACACCCTTTTGGTGAACCATCAGCATAACACTGGTGGCCTTGTCTCGGCTCATCCCGAAGATTGCCTCCAGAATGTGCACGACAAACTCCATAGGAGTGTAGTCGTCGTTAAGCAACAACACCTTGTAAAGAGGCGGCTTTTGGGTCTTTTCCTTCGGGCGGACAATTGTGTCTGTCCCTGTTCCCGAGCCTCCGTCGTGATCATCATCGTGACTGTTCAACTGAATAGTCATCGCGCCTTCCGTTATAGCTGTTCAGGTTAGAATCCTGTCTCTGTTACGTCATTGTAGCAGTCATGGACGACCTTTCTACAAGCGGAATCAGCGACTTTCTGAAAAGAAATGTAATTCTAAGGCCAGCGCACCGCAAAAGCAGCCTGTAGATTCGGTTCCTAGAGCCCTACAGGCGCAGATAGTCTACTGAGGGATAATTGTTCCACAAGGGTTGTCTTTAGGCGAGCCAATCCCGCTTCATCATGCGCTTCGCATCGGGCGACCAAAACGTCTTGGGTATTTGAAGCCCGTAGCAGCCACCAGCCGTCGTCATTGGTCACGCGAACACCATCGACATCATTCACGTCACAATCAGTGGCAGAGAGGCGTTCTTTCACCTCAGAGGGCACGACGAACTTCCTGTCCCCCGGGCAATCAAAGCGCAGTTCTGGTGTATTGATCATCTGCGGTAAGGCGGCCCGCAATTCGGCCAAGCTTTTGCCGCTACGACCAACGGCCTCTACTAATTTCAAAGCGGCATAGAGCGCATCGTCAAAGCCGTAATAATTATGCTTGAAGAAGATATGTCCGCTCATCTCACCCGCCAGTGGCGAGCCGGTTTCAGCCATCTTGGTCTTGATGAGGGAATGCCCTGTGCGCCACATCAGCGGCGACCCACCTTGCTCGGTAATCACATCAAACAGCGCCTGGCTGGCCTTCACATCGGCGATGATGGTAGCGCCTGGCACTTCCTTGAGAAGCTCGGTCGCCAACAGGGCGAGAATCTGGTCACCCCATACGATGTTCCCCTCGCCATCAATAGCACCGATACGGTCACCATCGCCGTCAAAGGCAATACCCATATCCAAACCATGTTCAAGCACATGGGCACGCAGGTCATGTAATGTTTCCGGGTCGGTCGGGTCCGGATGATGGTTCGGGAAAGTGCCATCAATATCGCCATAAAGAACGTCATGCCGACCCGGCAGGCGGGCACAGACATCCTGCAAAACAGACCCCAGTGCACCATTCCCGGCATCCCATGCGATGGAACAGTCACCAGCACTATAGTCGCGCAGCAGCCGCTCTACATAGGTTGCCTGAAGCGGCTCTTCGCAGAATGAACCCTTTCCCTCGGCAAAGTCTCCTGAACCGGCCAGTGCGCCCAGTTCCTGGATGTCGTCACCATAGAAGGCACCCTTGCCCATCATCATCTTGAAGCCGTTGTGGTCTGGCGGGTTATGGGAGCCTGTGACCATGATGCCGCCATCGGCATTTAATTCATTAACGGCGTAATACAGCATCGGCGTCGGCCCAAGACCGATGGAAATAACATCAACACCACTGGCTTGCAGACCGTCACAAAGCGCTGCATGCAGCTCTGGCGAACTCATTCGACCATCGCGGCCGACGCACACAGATGAGCCACCTTCGCGCCTGACAAGAGTCCCAAAAGCCCTGCCAATAGCCTTTACATCGCTCGTGCCCAATGTGTCGCCAACAACGCCGCGAATGTCATATTCGCGGAGAATAGAAGGATGAAATTGATGAGTCGTCATGAAATAGCTTCGCGTCCAACAGAGTAATATGTAAAGCCAGCCTGCTGCATTTCAGCAGCGGTGTATATATTGCGCAGGTCGACCATGATCGGCTGGTTCATCAAGCTGGCAACCCTCGGCAAATCGAGCGCGCGATAGGCATTCCATTCGGTGATGATCACCACTACATCCGCGCCTTCCAACGCTTCATAAGGTCCCGTCATCAATTTGGTGTCCGGTAATAAAGGTGCCGCTTCCCGCATGCCTTCAGGGTCATGGGCCTGTACGGAGGCACCTGCTTCCAACAACGCGGGGATAATATCCAGACTAGGGCTTTCGCGCATGTCGTCTGTATTGGGTTTGAAGGTCAATCCCAGGACAGCAACCGTCTTGCCTTCAACACTGCCGCCACAGGCAGCAATGATCCGATCCGCCATACGCTTTTTACGGCTTTCATTGCTCGACACCACAGCATCGACAATGGGCAACGTCACATCCGCCTGTTCCGCAATTCCCAAGAGAGCACGTGTGTCCTTGGGGAAACAACTGCCGCCATAGCCAGGGCCTGCATGCAGGAATTTGGAGCCAATGCGGCCATCAAGACCGATACCCCGCGCGATTTCCTGCACATTGGCGCCGACTTGTTCACACAGGTCGGCAATTTCATTGATGAAGGTGATCTTCGTCGCCAGAAAAGCATTCCCTGCATATTTGATCAGTTCTGCCGTTTCCCTGCTTGTATGGACCATAGGCACATTACGCAGGCTGAGCGGTCGATAAAGGCGGGCAATCGTCGCATGGGTGGCTTCATCTTCCGCACCCACGACAACCCGGTCTGGTCGCTTGAAGTCTTCAATCGCCGACCCTTCTCGGAGGAACTCAGGGTTCGAGGCAACGGAAACACTGATATCACGGCCCAGCTCTGCCAATCGTTGGCCGATCCGTTCCGCAAGCTCAGAGCCAGTCCCTACAGGCACGGTCGACTTGGTAACAACAACCGCACCATCCTGCACATGGGCCGCAATATCATCGACAGCGGCATAGACATAACTGAGGTCTGCATAACCGTCACCGTGGCGAGATGGCGTATCAACCGCGACGAAAATAACTTCAGAAGCTGTGACCGATTCACCCAGATTGGTTGTAAAGGTTAACCGCCCAGCTTCTGTATTGGCGGCAACCATGGCATCGAGGCCAGGCTCAAAAATGGGGATCTCGCCTCTGTTCAGCGCCGCTATTTTTCGCTCGTCCGAATCGACACAGACAACGTCGTGACCAAACTCCGAAAAACACGCCCCGGAAACCAGCCCCACATACCCTGTAGCGACCATCGTAACTTTCATGGCCTAGCTCTTTTCATCCAAAAGCATGGGGGTCAATGCGTCTCGCAGCGCAGGGCCCAGATCGGGTCTGTCCAGCGCAATGGCGATGTTGGCCTGCAAATGCCCAACCTTATCGCCGCAATCATAACGCACGCCCTCAAAGCGATAGCCATGCATGGGAGAATGGTCGAGCGTTTTGGCCATAGCATCCGTCAGCTGAATTTCGCCGCCAGCTCCTTTTTCGTGGGCGCTGAGATAGTCAAAAATTTCGGGCTGCAGAATATAGCGCCCAACCACTGCATGGTTTGAGGGTGCCTCTGCAGGGGCTGGCTTTTCTACCAGCCCTTTAACCTCCACCAGGCGGTCGCTCACAGTGCCAGGCGTTACAATCCCATATCGTGACGTATGTTCCTGCGGCACATCCATCAGGGCCAAGATTGAGCCACCCGTCTGCGACTGGGCATCAACCATCTGCGCCAGGCAGGACCGTTCGCCATAAATCAAATCATCCGCCAACAGGACCGCAAAAGGCTCATCCCCAACCAGATGGCGGGCGCACCATACAGCGTGACCCAACCCTTGTGGGCTTTGCTGGCGGGTGTAACAGACCTGCCCAGCCACAGGCATAGAAGCCAGCAGGTCTTCCAAAACGTCCAAATTTCCCTTCGACGTCAACAAGTCTTCAAGCTCAACCGACCGGTCAAAATGATCCTCGATCGTTGTCTTGCCGCGGCCTGTTACAAAGATGAATTCTTCAATCCCGGCGTCTTTTGCTTCTTCCACCGCATATTGGATTAGGGGCTTATCGACGACCGGCAACATCTCTTTGGGCATGGCCTTTGTGGCCGGCAGGAACCGTGTTCCCATACCCCCCACAGGAAAAACCGCTTTGCGAATTTTATCTGTCATACCATTCACTTATCGATGCCGTTCAACCCCAATCCCTATCGGAGCTTTATGAACGATTTATCACCTTGTGTACAGCGGCTGGCCGCAGGCACTAGCCTAACAACAGGTCCTTGGCCTGGTTGATTCGTGCCGCAAAATAGGTGGACCCGCCCTGATCCGGGTGGAACTTTTTCATCAACAGCCGATGGGCATCCTTAATTTGCTTTTCCGTCGCATCTGCAGCCAGCCCCAACACTTCCAATGCCTCTTCGCGGGACATGGGACCGCTGGATGATGCCCCAGCCTCGGCCTGGGGTTGTTCGTCTTCCCACTCACCGGCAAAACGACGAGCAAGATAGGCATTCAGTAGGCGGGCACCCTCAAGGTCTTCGGCCTGCAATTCTTCGTAAAGCGCGCTCAGCTCCCGACGATCCATCGCAGACAAAGTCTGCCCCTGGAACTGGCCCTGTTTAACGAGCCCATCCATCTCACCACTGTCATGATCCAGCGTGACTTGAAGGTAATCTGTCTCAACCTGAGAACTTTGCCCTGGTGCTGGTTTCGACCTGTTCAGCCCCGGAATACCACGACCGGTCGCCACAAAATAAGCTGCCACCAGAATAGGCCCGGCTATGCCAAATTGCCCCCGCGCGGCCACAAAAGCAGCAGCAGCGACCATCAGGAAAGCGCCCATATAGCGCCCAAAACGCTTGATGGTTGCCGCGTCAGCATTCGCGGCCCAGTTCACAATAACAATGACGACCAACAGCACCAGCGCTGCCAGGAAAACATAGGGCATGAACCAGTTACCTCCCGTAATTACCTGGGAACCATAGCAAAGAACACACAGCATAGGCAAAGACCCTGCCGTCGCTTGCTCCTCCCTACGTGGGGTTATTTATTCATGCTTTCAATCAGTTGCTGTGCCTGACCGCCACGCTTGTCCCCAAATTCTAACAGCGCCTTGCGGCCACCTGCAGCATAAACCGCGACAGCCTGCAGCAAATCCCGCAATTGAGAAGCACTGGAGGCATCAAAACGGCACCAGGCACCACCCGTCAGGCGTGCCATTTCCTTAAACGCACCGCGCGCTGCAGGCTCATCCCCTTCCTGAAAGAAAAAGGCCGGAACCCCCATCACGCCCAACTTGCCAGCATGGTGGCACAGATCATCAACGTCTTCCTCCATGGCGTCGCCAACATAGACAAGCGCACCGATGGGACCGTCCTTGGCTTCCTTGATCGCCCGTTTGAGCACGCGGCCTATCTGGGTATACCCACCCATGCACTGGATTTTTGCCATGGCTGCCTGCAGGGGCGCTGCCTCTTGATGCCATTTGCTTGCCTTGCATTCTCGGTAGCCCCGAAAGTAAATCAGCTTCACATCCAGGCCGCCGATCCTGTCTGCCTCAGCAAACATACCCGCCTGCAAGTGACACGCCGCATCCCATGTAGGCTGACGGCTCATGGTGGCATCCAACGCAAAAATCAGCCGCCCACGCTCCCCCTCCTTCTGGGGAGCCGGCGTAACAGCCAGCTTATCAAGGAAGGCCGTTACCTCTGCTGAAGTATCTTCACCAAAAATTTTGGGTGTTTTTGAGCCCATGTTTCAGTATGTTCCCGCCATGCAAACGCCTATCAAAATCGTACGCACGATCGACGACTTGCGCAAACAGGTTTCGGCCTGGCGTGCAAAAGGTGAAACCGTGGCCATGGTGCCCACGATGGGGGCCCTGCATCAGGGGCACCTGTCGTTGGTGCAATTGGGGCAGGAAAAAGCCGACCACGTTGTCGTCAGTATTTTTGTGAACCCCACCCAATTTGCGCCTGGGGAAGATCTGGACGCTTACCCGCGCACCGAAGCGGAAGATTGCGAAAAGCTGACTGCAATTGGCACCGACCTGGCTTTCATTCCCAGCGCCAATGAAATCTACCCCGAGGGTTTTTCAACCTCCGTCACCGTCGGCGGCATGACGCAGATCCTGTGCGGTGGTACGAGACCGACTCATTTTGACGGGGTTTCGCTCGTCGTCACCAAACTGTTACTGGCCTGCCTGCCCGATATCGCCATTTTTGGCGAAAAGGACTACCAGCAGCTTATGGTCATCAAACGCTTTGTACGCGACCTCAACATCCCGGTCCAAATTGAGGGCGGCGCCATCATTCGCGAAAAAGACGGCCTGGCCATGTCGTCGCGCAACGAATATATGACGCCGAAACAGCGGGCGATTGCGCCGAACTTTGCCAAGTTCCTGCGCGAGGCCATAGCCGATATTCTCGACGGCACCCCGGTTGATGCTGCTATTGCTGCGACGGAACAGAAGCTGCTCGATATTGGTTTTCAGTCTGTCGATTATATGGAAATGCGGACCGTGCCCGACCTTGAGCTGACAACCGATCCCAGCCAACCCGCCAGAATCATTGCAGCGGCCACAATCGGCAAGTCTCGTATTCTGGATAATTGGCCAGTGACGGACGCCTCACGCCCTTAATCTTCTTCTACAGAAGCCCAAGCTCTTTTAGCTCTGCCGCCATCTCGGGCGTCAGGTCACCTGCATCGCCCTCCGGCAGATCATCCGGCGCATCTGCCTCGTTCAGATAGCGCCAACCCTGATGCGCCCGCCGCGGTTGTGGGACGGTTCGGATCAGCTCAGCATCCAGGGTAATGATGCAGAACTTACGGCCTTCATCATCTTCCTGTTTTTCCAGCTTCAGGATTTTTTGCCGGGCGCAATATTGTCCCTTGATGATCCAGTAGATGGAGCCGCCGTCGACCAATTCATCCGCCCGTTTGGGTATATTGCGAGTATAGGCCTGGGTCGTGTCCAACTGCCCGCCCTTGGTGCGCATCTCAATCACTTCATAGAAGTGATCCAGGCTTTCAATGCCGACAGCAGGTCGCGAAAGATGAACAACCATAGCCTAGACCAACACCATGGCCGCCAAGCCTAAAAAGGCAAAAAAACCAACCACATCGGTAATGGTGGTCACGAATACGCTGGAGGCGACCGCCGGGTCAATATTGGCCCGCGCCAACCCCAGCGGAATGAGAATACCCGCCAGTGCTGCAACAATCATATTGATGATCATGGCTGCACCAATTACGGCACCCAACAGGTTAGAGCCAAACCACAAAGCCGCCACGACACCCATAAGAACAGCAAACAGCACGCCGTTGATGAGCCCCACCACTACCTCGCGTGAGATGGTACGCAGTGCATTACTGGTGGTTAATTCTTTGGTGCCCAGGGCGCGCACGGCAATCGTGAGCGTCTGCGTACCCGCATTACCGCCCATGCTAGCAACAATCGGCATCAACACCGCTAGTGCCACCATCTGTTCAATAGTGCCGCCAAATTGATCAATGACAATAGAAGCAAGTATTGCCGTGCCGAGATTGGCAAACAGCCAGACAAACCGATCCCGCGTTGTCTTAAAGGTCGATTCGTGAATACCGCCTTCGCCAACACCACCTAGCAGCATGATATCTTCTTCGGCTTCTTCCTGGATGACGTCGAGCACATCATCGACCATGACGGAGCCTATCAGCCGGTTGTTGTCATCGACCACCAGGGCAGAGACAAGGTCATACTGACGAACGATAAAGGCGACTTCTTCCTGATCCATCTGGGCGTTCACCAGAATGGGCTGATCATCCATAATATCGCCAATGGGAACCTCACGTTTGGTGCGCATAATCCGGTTCAGCGCGACGGTGCCCACCGGCTTCATGGCAGTATCGACCACGAAGATTTCATAGAAGTCATCCGGCAGGTCGTCATCTTCTCGCATGTAATCAATGGTCTGACCCACCGTCCAGAAGGCGGGCACGGCGATGAAGTCCTGCTGCATCAAGCGGCCGGCACTGTCTTCGGGATAGCTTAGGCCTGCCTCCAGCTCAAACCGCTCTTCATGCGGCATCGCCGCCAGAATTTCCTGCTGTTCGGTTTCGTCGAGGTCTTCCACGACGTAAACAGCGTCGTCGGTATCCAACTCGGAAACAGCTGCGGCGATTTCTTCCGGCTCCAGCTGCTCGATCACCTCGTCACGAACAACCTCCTCCAACTCGCTGAGTACTTCGGGGTCGAGTTCATAACGAAGCGCCGCGACAAAACGCCGCAGATTCTTCGATGTCAACTGTTCGATCAGGTCGGCCTGGTCTGCCGGGCGAAGGTCGGCCACGATGTCATGCAGCACATCGTCCTGGCCGTCGCGCAGCGCGTCGGAGACGGCGTTCACCAAGTCTGGCGCGATGCCGTAACGATCTGTTTCTGTTGGGTGGGTTTCCTCGTCAACCATGCTCTGCGATGTCTCGTTCTCAGGCATCAGGAACCCTTTACACTGCCAACCGGACCAACGGCTTGGCCCAAGCATAGTGAAAAGCTGCCCCTGCCGAAAGCAAAGAAGGCAACCGCCCAAGAGCGATTGCCTTCTTTTGTAATGGTGCGGCCGAGAAGACTCGAACTTCCACGGGATATTATCCCACAGCGACCTCAACGCTGCGCGTCTACCAATTCCGCCACGGCCGCGAATTGGAGCTTGGAACTATCAAATCCCCTGCCCGCCATCAAGGCTTATATGCTGTGCTGCTAGATATTCTCACCGATGTGAATGCCGCACTCGGTCTTGTCGGTACCAGCCCAACGACCAGAGCGATAATCCTCGCCTTCTTCCACCCGGCGGGTACACGGCATGCAGCCGATTGATAGGTAGCCAGCAGCTACCAACGGGTGGCGCGGCAGGTCGTGCTCATTGGCAATGGCCTGCAGGTCTTCATAGGAGTGGTTGGCCAGCGGGTTAATCTTGATCTGACCCGGCGTGCCTTCAATCATCTCCAGGTCCGCCCGGGCATCGGTCTGAAACCGCTTGCGGCCCGTAATCCAGGCATCGAAGCCAACGATTTCACGATCAAGCGGTCGGGTCTTGCGCAGGTCACAGCAAGCGTCCTGATCACGTGTCCACAGCAGGCCATTCTTGTCCTCAGCGGCCACTTCATCAGCGTCAGGCTTAAGCGCACGAATATCGGTAAGGCCAAAGCGTTCTTCCAGCATCCGGGCATAGCGCAGGGTTTCACCGAACAGCTTACCCGTGTTCAGGAAAAGGATAGGCGTGGTCGGGTCAATCTGGGCGACTATTTCAACCAATACGGCGGACTCTGAACCAAAGGATGAGACAAGGGCGATACGGTCCTTGAACACATCCTTGATCATCACTTCCAGCAATTCCTTGCCGTCAAGATGGCCAAATTGCGCCTGCAGGACCGAGGCCTCTGCCAGTGTTCCGGTTGTTTCAACGGGTGCTGCCATATTCATGCCAACCATCCATTCTGCTCTATATAGGTTTCAGTACGTTTTGCGACTTCAGAGAAGCTCAAGCCTTCATCGAGCCATGACTGCCGCGCGGTAGCGACATCCTCCAGAATGCTTTCCCACTCCGGGCCAAATTGCTGTTCCAGCATTTTACGCAGTTGCCGCGCCAGCCCAGGGCTTTTGCCGCCCGTTGATGCCGTCAGCAACAAGTCGCCACGACGAACGACCGCCGGCATGTGAAAGTCGCACAAAGCGCGCATGTCTTCAGTGTTCACCAGCGCGCCTGCCTCATGGGCGGCCTCGTATAGCGGCCGCGCCTGGTCTTCCTGCAAACCGGCGATAAACACCACACCACAGCCAGACAGCGCCTGGGCATCGGGCAAGGCATCGCGTCCGGCCTCAAACACCAGCGGTTCAGACACCCCAGCAGAGGCCAATTGCGCCACCCGACGCGTAAAAGCAGGGCCAACGCCAATAATGGCGGCCTTTACTTTCTGCGGGTCCAGTACAATGGGCAGCATCTGCCTCTCCAACGGTCAAAGGCCCATAGCGGGGCCATGGGCGGATTAGCGGCATATTATGCCTCCGAACAATAATCTCAAGTCTTAATGTATATTATTATATACTACATATAATTTATGTATTTATGGAAATCTCGACATTTTGCCTCAGAATGCATACATTTTGCGCAGCTTTTAGCCATCTTGCAGGGTAAATGCCAGTATGGAATGGAAAACCACAGATCAGTTGATCCCCTATGAAGAGGCTCTCGGCTTCATGGAAGACCGTGTTGCAGCCCTTGCAAACGGTGAAGGGGAAGAGTGCATCTGGCTGCTGGAGCACCCGCCTCTTTATACGGCTGGCACGAGTGCTGATGAAGCCGACCTCCTGACAGCAGATCGTTTCCCCGTCTACCAGACCGGGCGTGGCGGCCAATACACCTATCATGGACCCGGCCAGCGCGTTGGTTATGTGATGGTCGACCTGTCCAAGCGCACGTTGGACGTAAAAAAATACGTCTTTAGCCTGGAACAGTGGATTATCGACAGCCTGGCAACCCTGGGCATCACGGGCGAACGCCGCGAAGGCCGCGTTGGTATTTGGGTGGAGCGCACGCTACCCAATGGCTTTACCCGGGAAGACAAAATTGCCGCCATTGGCGTGCGTATTTCAAGGCGCATCACCTTCCATGGCATTGCCATTAATGTGAGCCCGAATTTAGAGCATTTCAGCGGCATCATCCCCTGCGGCATTAATGCGCTCGGCGTTACTTCGATTGAAGATATGGGCGTTGACGCCACCATGGAAGATTTGGACAACGCTCTGCGGGAAAACCTGCCGGACTTTATTGCCCGTCAAACAGTCGGCAGCACCTCAAAGGCATCGCCTGCCGCTTCTGCATAGTCGCGTATATCGATGTTGCTGACCTGCGCCAAAGGCGGGCCTTCATGGCAGCGCAGAATCATCGCCTGCACCACTTCATAGTCGCCGGAAAGCACAGCCTCTACCGTGCCATCAGCCCGGTTGCGCACCCAGCCTTTGAGTCCAAAGTCACGGGCAGTCTCGGCGGTCCAGGCGCGATACCACACACCCTGGACACGCCCGTGAATACACAGACAGACCGTCTTATTCAAATTCCATGATCACCTGGTCGACGGCAAAGCTGTCGCCCGGTGCAGCCAGAACCTTGGACACCACAGCGTCCTTTTCGGCACGCAGGATATTTTCCATCTTCATGGCTTCAACGACAGCCAGCGCCTGGCCAGCGAAGACTTCTTCGCCTTCTTCAACCGCCACAGAGACGATCAGGCCCGGCATCGGGCACAGCAACATCTTGGAGGTATCCGGCGCAATCTTCTCTGGCATATAGGCGGCCAGTTCAGCCAAACGCGGTGTCTGCACAAGTGCCTCCAGCGACGCGCCATCATAGGCCAAACGTACGCCGCTATCTGTCTTGTCGATTTCAACCGTGAACGGCTCGCCATTGATCAGACCGGAAAACAGCGGGTTGCCCGGCGTCCAGTTGGTCTGGATATTCAGGAAACGGCCATCAAAGAACACGTCGCGACCAGCAGTCGCTTCCTTGTAGCCAACCTCATAGACCTCACCATCCAGGGTGACGATCCAATCTTCGCGCAGGGAAAAGTCTGGTGCGCTGAACTGGCCGGAAATTGTAGCCGCACGGGCCTGTTCGCATTCATTGGCCACAAGCGCGACTGCCACGAGCGTATCGAGCGACGCCTGCGGCAAATCCGCCCCTTCAAAGCCGTCGGGATATTCTTCGGCAATGAAGTTCGTCGACAAATTACCGCTCTGGAAGCGCGGATGCGCCATCACAGCAGACAGGAAATTCACATTGTGTGAAATACCACGCAGGTAATAGGCGTCGAGCGCCAGGCTCATCTGCGCGATGGCTTCATCACGCGTCAGTGCATAGGTGCAGAGCTTGGCAATCATCGGGTCATAGAATATCGAGATTTCCGAACCCTCTTCGATACCAGTATCGATGCGCACGCCTTCGATATCGGTTGGCGGGATATAGCGTTCGATACGACCAATCGACGGCAGGAAATTGCGCAGCGGGTCTTCCGCATAAATACGGCTTTCAACGGCCCAACCTGTCAGGGTGATGTCGTCCTGGCTCAAGCTCAACTCTTCACCAGCGGCAGAGCGGATCATCTGCTCCACAAGGTCAACACCAGTGATCAGCTCGGTCACCGGGTGTTCCACCTGCAGGCGGGTGTTCATTTCCAGGAAGTAGAAGCCGCCCTTGGGGTCGACGATCATTTCCACGGTACCAGCACTGTCATAGTCCACAGCCTGTGCAAGCGCGACAGCCTGTTCACCCATCTGCTTGCGCAGCTCTTCGGTGAGGAAGGGGCTGGGGGCTTCTTCGATAACCTTCTGGTGACGGCGCTGAATGGAACATTCACGCTCACCGAGGTAAATGACATTGCCATGCTTGTCGCCCAGCACCTGGATTTCAATATGGCGCGGGTCTTCAATGAATTTTTCAACGAACACACGGTCATCACCAAAGCTGGAGATGGCTTCATTCGTGGCGGACGTAAAGCCTTCAGCGGCTTCTTCATCATTATAGGCAATACGCATGCCCTTACCGCCACCACCGGCGGAGGCCTTGAGCATCACCGGATAGCCAATGTCGCTGGCAATATTGACGGCTTCGGCTTCATCCTTGATGACGCCCATATAGCCAGGCACCGTTGAAACACCGGCGTCAGAGGCAAGCTTTTTGGATTCGATCTTGTCGCCCATGGCTTCAATGGCCCGCACATTGGGGCCAATAAAGGCGACGCCTTTTTCTTTCAGCGCATTGGCGAAGGTGGAATTCTCAGACAGGAAGCCATAACCGGGGTGCACAGCGTCAGCGCCCGTTTCTTCAATGGCGGCGAGAATCTTGTCGATAACCAGATAACTCTCAGCCGCCGCAGCAGGGCCAATGAAAACAGTTTCGTCTGCCATTTTCACATGCAGTGCATCGCGGTCGGCTTCAGAATAAACGGCAACTGTCTTGATGCCCATCTGCCGGGCCGTCTTGATGACACGGCAGGCAATTTCGCCACGGTTGGCAATCAGAATCTTTTTGATCATTACTCGGGATCCCTATTCGTCGTGGCGGCTTAAAGCGGCAGGTTGTCGTGCTTCTTCCAGGGCATCTGTACATCCTTGTTCTTCAGGATGCGCAGGGCGCTGGAAACACGCTTGCGGGTGGAATGAGGCATGATGACCTCATCGATGAAGCCACGGCTTGCAGCCACGAATGGGTTGGCGAAGCGATCTTCATATTCTTTGGTGTGGGCGGCGATCTTTTCTTCGTCGCCAATATCCTTGCGGAAGATGATCTCAACCGCGCCCTTGGCCCCCATCACGGCAATTTCAGCCGTTGGCCAGGCGTAGTTCACATCAGCGCGCAGATGCTTGGAACTCATCACGTCATAGGCACCGCCATAGGCTTTGCGGGTAATAACCGTGACTTTCGGCACCGTTGCTTCACCAAAGGCGTACAGCAGTTTGGCGCCATGCTTGATGATCCCGCCATATTCCTGGCTGGTGCCTGGCAGGAAGCCCGGTACATCAACCAGCGTGACGATGGGAATATTGAAGCAGTCGCAGAAGCGCACAAAACGCGCACCCTTGCGGGAAGAGTCAATGTCCAGGCAACCGGCAAGAACCATCGGCTGGTTGGCCACGATACCGACTGTTGCGCCTTCGATGCGGCCAAAGCCAACAATCAGATTGCCCGCAAAGTCCGGCTGCACTTCCATGAAGTCGCCTTCATCGACCGTCTTATGGATCAGCTCCAGCATGTCATAGGGCTTGTTGGGATTGTCGGGGATCAGCGTATCCAGCGACATTTCTAGACGGTCCGGGTCGTCAAAGCTCTCGCGAACAGGCGGCTGTTCCCGGTTGTTCAGGGGCAGGAAGTCATAGAAACGACGGGTCTGCAACAGGGCTTCAACATCGTTTTCAAAGGCGAGGTCAGCAACTGAAGACTTGGTCGTATGGGTGATGGCACCGCCCAGTTCTTCCTGCGTGACTTCTTCCTGTGTCACCGTTTTCACCACGTCCGGGCCGGTCACAAACATATAGGACGTGTCCTTCACCATGAAGATGAAGTCTGTCATGGCAGGCGAATACACCGCACCACCCGCACAGGGGCCCATGATGACGGAAAGCTGCGGGATAACACCGGACTGTTCAATGTTGCGCTGGAACACTTCAGCATAACCAGCGAGCGAAGCCACACCTTCCTGAATGCGTGCGCCACCGGAGTCGTTCAGCCCAATAACCGGCGCGCCAACCTTGGCCGCCATATCCATGACCTTGCAGATTTTCTCTGCAAATGTTTCAGAAAGCGCACCACCAAAGACCGTGAAATCCTGGGAGAAAACAAAGACCAGGCGGCCGTTGATCGTACCGCGTCCAGTGACAACACCATCGCCGGGGATCTTGTTCTTTTCCATGCCGAAGTCGGTATTCCGATGTTCGACAAACATGTCATATTCTTCGAAGGACCCTTCGTCCAACAGCACCTCAATGCGTTCTCTCGCGGTCAGCTTACCGCGACTGTGCTGTGTGTCGATACGCTTTTGGCCACCACCAAGGCGGGCTTGCGCGCGACGTTCTTCGAGTTCCTTCAATATATTCTGCATGACTTCCCCTGAAACACCGTGGGTTAACCCCTCTTTTGAGAGAGACTCAAAAAAAGATGGCCTCATATAGCAAACGGTTCGCATATATGTAACAGAAAGTGGTGAATCTTGATCGCCACAGATACCGATTTCATCATGCCGGTATAAACCGGCAGAAAATCGCTTTTCCCCTGCTGCCTGACTCGTTACGAGCTAGTCTGCCCGCGGGAAATACATCGAAACAGTCGTGCCGTGGCCCAGGTCGCTCTCAATGCGTATATGCCCGTCAGACTGTTTGACGAATCCGAAGATCATACTGAGGCCCAAGCCACTACCCTCTCCGACCTCCTTGGTCGTAAAGAATGGCTCGTATACGCGTGCCAATACGTCATCAGTCATACCCGTACCTGAGTCTTGTACGGCAACTCGTATGTATTCGCCTGCCTGAACCTTACCACTCGCGAATTCAGGATCATCGTCGAGCCAGATATTGGAGGTCTCAATCACCAACTTGCCGGCACCTTCCATTGCGTCACGAGCATTAATTGTCAGGTTAAGAAGCGCATTCTCCAACTGGCCTACATCAACTCTTGCGGCCCAAAGATCATCCTTCAAACGGAGTTGTACCGTTATGGATCCACCCAATGCTCGATTGAGCAATAGAGAAATTTCTCTGATCCGCTCGCTGACATCAACCCTCTCGGGTCTGAGGTCCTGCCGCCGCGAGAAGGCCAGCAATCTCTGGGTCAGTTCGGCACCACGGCCAACAGCATGAAGCGATGATTCAACATATTCGGTATGTTCAGCGTCGCTTTTTACAAAAGGCAGAAGGAATACCAAGTTCAACTGTATGGCCATAAGCAGATTGTTGAAATCATGAGCAACCCCCCCGGTCAGTTGCCCCACTGCTTCGAGCCTCTGAGCTGCACGCAACTGGCGCTCCGTATGTTTACGCGCGGAAATATCGATTATATTGCCGATAAATTGTCTGCCGCCGCTTGTCTGCATTTCGGAGATGGCAAGTTCCAGCGGTATTTCATGCCCATTCTTGTGCAGACCTGTCACCTCGCGAGACCCGACGCCGATGATTGCCCCTTTTCCGCTTTCATTATAAGACTGCATATAACCATTGTGTTCTCGACTGGTGTCGCCGGGCATCAACATATCAAGCCCGTTCCCCACCACTTCATTCGGCTGATAGCCGAATATCTTCTCGGCCATAGGATTAAATGTCTGAATAATCCCAGAGTCGTCACTGGTTACAATCGCAACTGCAGCGTTGTCGATTACAGCACGGATGTATGCTTCACGGTCCCGCAGTGCCTGCGCAGCCCGTTTGCGGTCTGATATGTCGTTCACAGTGCCACGAACTTTCAAGAGTACACCGTGCTTGTCAAACACTCCCTCACCTTCACCGCGAACATAGGTGATCTGCCCATCACGGCGTATGATGCGATAGTCGATTGAATAGGGCGCTTCTTCCGATTGCATCGCCCTCAAAATGGCATCAGAAACGACGTCAGCATCTTCCGGGTGTACCAACTGCAATTCATCAAGATTTGGGGTGGGTTCCATTTCGCCTGGCTCAAGCCCCATGATGTGGAGCATTTCATCAGAGACATGAACTTCATTCGTCAACGCATTCCATTCCCAGCTACCAAAACCGGCCACTCGCTGAGCCACGGTCAAACGGGCCTCATTATCCCGAAGCCTTATTTCGGCCTCCTTGCGCTCCGTTATGTCATGCAAAATGCCATGGATGCGGATAACCTCTTCTTTGTCGTTGAAAACCAGTTCGCCAACGACGTGCAGATACCGAACTGCCCCGTCTTTTCTGACAACGCGATATTCTATGTCGTAGGGTGGGCCGCCTGGTTTGGAACAAGCATCGAGAAAAGCAAGTGCTTCTTCTTTGTCGTCCGGATGGAAGTGTGTTTCGACAATTTCAGTCGTTGGGGAAAATCTTTCCTCGCCATAACCGTATATTCTGAACGCCTCTTCCGACCACGTAACGACATTGTTAACGACATCCACATCCCAGCTACCAAAACGGGCTATTCGTTGGGCGTCGTCGAGATGGGCCTGCAGTTGCACCCGATCCGTGATGTCGTTCACCATGGCCAGGAAAACTGGCGGATCCTGGTCCATGATCAATTGAAGAGCAATTTCCACATTAAAGTCAGACCCATCTTTTCGGCGATGTACTGTCTGAAAATTCAATATTTTTTCTGAGCCGCTGCGGAGCGGTTCAATCATTTCGGCAAATCGAGCAGCGGTAAACTCAGGTTTGATATCCACGGGCCTCATGGATTTCAGCTCTTCCATGGAAAAGCCGAGACTTTCCCGGGCACCCCGGTTGACTTCTATGAAGCGCAACGTATCTGACCCGAATACAAATATCTAATGCAGCGAATCTTCTACAATGTGTCCCAATAGAGGGTCGATATTTGCCATAGAGAGCGGGCCCTAAAAATCTCGGTTCGTCCAACCGAGAGTGGAATGGGCATTTAGGCACCCTAAACCGATTCACAATACCAAGCTTGTCGCCAGGCCATACGCTACCGATAAAAGATCGCAAGATTATCGAAGCAAATCAAGAAGGGTTTGGGCTGCTGATATGTCTATCAGTCGGCCTTGATGCCGCTCTTCTGCCTCGGCATCCGTACCCCACATTTCAGCCTGATAGCGCTCTTCCATATGGCCAATATCATAGGCTTCCTCGCCTGTGAGCCGCTGGTGCAGCACGGCAAATCCCAGCACCAGCGAGCCTGTGATATGCGTCAGTCGGTCCAGGCCAGCCAATGTAAAGTCATCACAAGCACGCACCAGTTCAGCCGCGCGGGCAAGTGCCTCGGGTGGCTGATCGTCCCCCTGAATGCCTTCAATGACATTCAGGCGCATGGAAAGCACCTCTGATGCCCAGTCCAACAGGGGCTGCCACAAGGCAGTCTGTCGCTCTACCAGCTCAACCGGCGTTGTCGCACGGTGACACAGCAGGTCTGTCGCCGCAAAACCCGCCGTTTCACCCTCAATATGGGCTCGGTGCAACCGCACGCGGTCGATCGCGGCATAACACATACCCGTCAACGGCATGGTGGCCGGGTCCAGTTCTTCCCCCTGTCCGGCCCATTCCGCCGCTACAGCGTCAGCCAGCGCCTGCGTTGGTACAACAAAATCAGTCTTGGCTAGTGTGCGAATGGCGCGCCCATCCAACAGCACGGAAAAGCCGCCTTCAACGGCACCCGCCTCGGCTTTTTTAAAGAACTTCTTCATGACATCTCCGCCAACAGGTCTGGCAATTCTGAAAAGCTACGTAACACCCGGTCAGCACCAGCTGCCATCAGCGTGTCGGAGTGATGGTAGCCCCAGTCAACACCAATTGCGGCCACGCCGGCATTGCGCGCCATTTCCATATCAAAACTGGTGTCCCCGAGCACCAATGTGTTAGCCGCCAAAACGCCGGTTTCTGCCAGTACGTTTTCCACCATGCCCGGGTGGGGTTTCCCGGGGGCTGTATCCGGCGTCTGCAGGCTTGTGAAGTACTGTCGCATTTCGTGCTGGTCCAACACATGGTGCAGGCCCCGCATACCTTTGCCGGTCGCCATCGCCATCAGCACCCCAGCCTCGTCCAAGCGCTCAATGGCCTGGCGGGCACCGTCAAACAGTGGCTCGGTCATCTCGCCCTTGCGGCGCAATTCATGAAAGTGGTCTCGGTAAGAGGCTGCAACCGCATGGCATTTTTCCTGCCCAAAATGCGGTGACAATTTGTCGATCACGACTTCAAGGGACAAGCCTATATGCTGGCGCACCTCATGATCTGCGGGCGCGTCTTCATCATGGCTTGCATAGGCCGCCGTCATGGTGTGGACGATCATATGCAGGCTGTCGACCAACGTGCCATCGCAGTCGAACACCACGAGGCGCAAATCACTCATCTCCGAACATGTCCAGCGCGTCGCGCTCGTCAAACTCGAAGAATGACCAGCTCTTTTGCATGTGATCCGGCAAGGGCGCCGTTATGTCGAGCGTGCCACTACCCCTGGGGTGCGGCATGACCAGCTGGCGAGCATGGAGGTGCATGTCCTTGGAGAGCCCCTCAATATAGGCCTCGGGGCCACCATATTTACCGTCGCCGACAATAGGCGTGCCCAGATTGATACAGTGCACACGCAACTGATGTGTACGCCCCGTGCGCGGCATCAGCGCCAGCCACGAGGCCCGCGTACCGGCATGGTCTACCCGCACAAAGTCTGTCACCGCCTTTTGGCCGCCATCGCCGCTTTCCATCCGTTCGCCCTTGGCGCCGCCCTGCTTGGACAAGAGACTGGAAATTTCCCCTTCATCCATCTCCGGGTTGCCGACCGCGAGCGCCCAATAGATCTTGCGAATATCTTTGGAGGCAAAGGCCTTGGTCAGCACCTGAGCCGCCTTGCGCGTGCGTGCAAGTAGCAACACACCGCTTGTGTCCTTGTCGAGCCGGTGAACAAGCCTTGGTCGCTCCGGTGCCTTGAACTGGAGGGCATCCAACATGCCGTCAATATGCCGTGCCGTGCGCGACCCGCCCTGCACAGCCAGCCCCGGCGGCTTGTTAATCGCGATAACCCAATCATCCTGATACAGGATGAGGCTGCGGATCATCTCGGCATCTTTGTCGTTTACCCGATGTTTGGGTTTGGCTGTCTTATCCCCCGCCTGATAAGGCGGAATACGAATTTCAGCCCCTGCTTCAACGCGTGTATCGGCCTTCGCCCGCTTGCCGTCCACCCGCACCTGGCCGGTGCGCAGCAACTTCTGTAGGCGGCCAAAAGGTAAGTCCGGCACATGTTGTTTGAACCAGCGGTCCAGACGCACGCCATCATCGCCATCGGCAACGGTTTTTGTCTGAACGCCACTCATCACCAATGCCTCACGATATACATGCCCGCGAATAGCGCCATGACACACAGAACCACGGAGCCAACACTGTAGCTGATGGCATGGGTCCACTGGCTGCGCTCAATCATCAGTGCGGTCTCCAGAGAAAAAGCTGAAAAGGTTGTGAAACCACCTAGCAGGCCGACTGTTAGCCCAGTTTGGACAGGCTGTGACAGATTAAACTTCAGTGCCGCCGCCGTCACCAACAGCCCCATGGCAAATGAACCAAGCACATTGGCCGCCAGCGTCCCCCATGGGAAACTAGGTCCGACCATATGGAAAAACGCGCGCCCCAGCGAATAGCGGCCTATGGCGCCAACGGCTCCGCCCAGCCCTATCATCAGCAATGTCTGCATGCGCAATTCCGCCTTGTCTCTCAGCCAGCTATCGGACCCCGAAAGTCCAACCCTCTTTGCGGCGCACCCTATCCGATAATCCTGCGGGATGCCACAAGTCGCTATTAGCCGCGCCATAGCGCAAGCCCGCAGCCGTAATTAGCGCGTCGGCCTGATTGTCGTTCACCTGGTCCGGAAGCGCTGCCTGTAAACAGCCCAAAGAAACCAAAACGTCCTGCAATCTGCCAACATCCCGCACTTTGCCAGCACCGCCACCTGCCATACGCACAAATGCCGTCGGGAATGTCTCAACCAGGGCCGACCGGCCGGGGATCACATCATCAAAGGGCCAGATCACCAGCTCGGGGTTCACGTGTTTCAGCGCGTGCAGTATCCGCATCCCTGTCAGCGACGATTTACCCACCTGCCTGGCCCCGCGCAAATTGAATAGGCTTTCGGGTGTACCCAGCCCCTGTTCCATACAGGCCTGTTCAGTGACGCGTAGGCGGCGTTCATAATTTGCACCCACATGGTCCATGGAAGCGAAATAGTCTGACCAGGGTTCGCTGATGACGAATGCGTTCACGCCGAATTCCTTGTCACCCCCATATTCATCCAACAACACCCACACATTCTGGTGGTTGCCTTCCAATTCTATGCCAGGAAGCCAAGCCTGCCTGTCCACCCACGGGAGGCAAAAGGAGAAGTCCATACCACACAAAAGAGTTCTGTCACCGTCCAGAAGCCCTTGTAGCCACGCCACAAAGTCCGACCGTCGCCAATGACCACCTTCGGGGTTCTCAACCAACTGCAGGACATCTGTATGCGCATCGAGAAGTGCTACCTGAAAACCCGGCAGGCGCGGCCCGCGCGCACCTGACCAATCAACACCGATGAATAGGTCAAACGCTGGCATCTAGTCGTCTTGCGGAGAATGCCGGCCACCCAGCCTCGCCCGTAGGCTGGACCAATAATCCATCCGCTCGCGAATTTCCCGCTCAAAGCCTCGGTCTACCGGCTCATACAGGGTTATGCGACCCATATCGTCCGGGAAGTAATGCTGACCGGAAAAGCCATCTTCCGTGTCGTGGTCATAGGCATAGCCCTTGCCATAGCCCAGATCTTTCATCAGTCCGGTCGGCGCATTCAAAATATGCGCTGGTGGCATGAGCGACCCCGTCTCCCGCACCTTCTGGCTGGCCACTCCAAGGGCTCGATAAGCGGCATTAGACTTGGGCGCGGTGGCCAGATAGATAACCGCCTGAGCCAGCCCCAATTCCCCCTCCGGCGACCCGAGAAAAACATACATTTCCTTGGCCGCCAGCGCCTGTGGCAGAGCCTGCGGGTCAGCCAGGCCGATGTCTTCAGCGGCAAAACGCACCAACCGGCGTGCGATAAACAGGGGGTCTTCCCCGCCCGCCAGCATACGGGCCAGCCAATAGAGCGCGGCGTCTACATCAGAGCCCCGCAGGCTCTTGTGCAGGGCGCTGATGAGGTTGTAATGGCCTTCCTGCGCCTTGTCATAGACCGGCGCTCGTTTCTGCACCAACACAGCCAGACCCGCTGGATCCAAGATATCGCCTTCACTGAAGGCAACGATGTCTTCCACGAGGTTCAGCAGATAACGGCCATCACCATCTGCCATGGCCTTGAGGGCCGCACGGGCATTGTCATCCAGAGGCAGGGTGACCTTTAAGTCTTCTTCAGCGCGGGCCAACAACGTTTCCAGCGCCGCGTCATCCAGCCGGTTCAGTACCAATACCTGGGCGCGGGACAGCAGTGCTGCGTTCAACTCGAAAGAAGGATTCTCTGTCGTCGCACCGACCAGCACGACGGTGCCGTCTTCAACAAAAGGCAGGAAGGCATCCTGCTGGCTGCGGTTGAAACGATGTATTTCATCGACGAACAGCAATGTTCCCGTGCCATCCCGCCTGCGCTGGCCCGCTGCATCAAAGACCTTGCGCAAATCAGCGACACCGGAGAACACAGCCGAAATTTGTTCGAAGTATAGTCCCACCCGCTCAGCCAATAATCGTGCAGTGGTGGTCTTGCCAATACCCGGCGGCCCCCAGAGGATGATGGATGCCATGCGACCAGAGGCGAGCATCCGGCCGATCGGCCCGTCCGGGCCAATCAAATGACCCTGTCCCACAACCTCTTCCAACTGCGTGGGTCGCAGTCTGTCTGCCAGCGGCCGCGGTGCACCGTCATCCATACCGGCAGACTGGAACAGGTCACTCATATCCCAGCCCTGCTAGCGGATACGGTCTGTCATCTGGCGGCCATTGCGCATGATGGTCACGTAGATCTCGCCATCATAAGCACCCCAATAGGTGTCCAGCACCAAAACGCTTTCAAGCGCGCGATCATTCATCTCGACGATGCGGTCACCCGGGCGCAAGCCAATACGATGCGCGCGACTGCCTCGTTCAATCTGCAGCACAATGACACCACTGGCCATCATCTCCAGGTTCAACTCTTCTGCCAAAGCAGGGGAAAGATTGGCAACCTGCGCCCCGGCCAGTGGGTGGCCATCAGCCAGATGAGTTCTGTTAGCGGGTGGGTCTTCCGGCGCAGTTTGCAGTGGCACCGACAGGGTTACTTCGTCACCATTCCGCAACAGGTCTATCTTGGCTGTTCCACCGACAGGCTGGGACGCCAGCCGCGTCGCCAAGCTTTTGGGATCGTTCACCGGCTGATCCATAATAGCGATGATGATGTCGCCAACGTCGATCCCTGCTTCGTCTGCCGGGCCGTCTTCATAGACACCATTCACCATCACCCCAATGGGTCTTTCCAACCCGAGGCTTTCGGCAATATCGCTGGTGACCGTTTGACCAGAAGCCCCGAACCATGGGCGCACAATTTTGCCGTCTGTAACAGCGCTTTCTACAACGCGGGAAACCAGATTGGCCGGGATGGCAAAGCCAACCCCGTGCGACCCGCCAGAGCGGGACAGGATCACCGTATTGATGCCGTAGAGACGGCCGTCCATCCCCACCAGCGCACCCCCGGAATTACCGGGGTTGATGGCCGCGTCCGTCTGGATAAAGGATTCATAATGGCTGATGCCGATGTCGGACACGGCAACACCCGACACAATGCCACTGGTCACTGTCTGACCGACGCCGAACGGGTTTCCGATAGCAAAAACAATGTCACCGACTTCTACGTCGTCTGAATCATGGAATGGCAATGAAGGAAGTTCTTCGCCGTCAGTATCGATGCGCAACACAGCCAAATCCGAACGCTCATCTTCCAGGATCAGTTCGGCATCGAATTCCCGTCGGTCAGCCAAAATAACGGTGATTTCATCAGCACCGGCGATCACATGACGGTTGGTGACGACGACGCCATCTGCCACAACAATTACACCAGAACCCAGAGAATTCTGTTCCTTGCGGGGAGCACTGTCAGGGCTGGAAAACGCGTCACCAAAAAAGTGCTCAAAGATAGACCCTGCAAAGGGCGAGCGCGAATTTCGCCGTACTATACGCGCTGTATAGATATTCACCACCGCAGGCGACACCTGCTTGATAAGTGGTGCATAGGAGTACTGCACATCTTCTGCATTTTGGGGCACTACCTTGTCTGCCCGGGCATCCCCCACACCCAGCATCAGCCCAACGGCAATCATCAGGCCGGAGAGTGAGCCAAGGAAGCGCAAAGAAAAGAGGGTCATATTGTTACCTTGCCTAATCCAATTGTGGTGAAGCCATATGTAGGCACGGTGTGCCCTTTGTTCAAAGCCCGTTTCCATCCAGAGACCTTTATGGGTGTACCGATTTCACGCGCCCAGCACAAAAGAAAAGGGCGGCCAAGAGGCCGCCCTTGAATTCCGATCTGGGAAGTCGCTTATGCTGCTTCGTCCTGATCATCGTCTTCGTCGTCGAACATGGTCGGGCCAGAGTCAGTACCCTTGGCATCCGGGTCACGGTCAACCAGTTCAATGATTGCCATCGGGGCAGCATCGCCGTAGCGGAAGCCAGCCTTCAGGATACGCGCGTATCCACCAGGGCGGTCGGCATAACGCTCTGCCAGTGTGTCAAACAGCTTCTGCACGATGATGTCTTCAGGCAGCTTGGCAGCGGCCTGCCGGCGGGCGTGCAGCGTACCGCGCTTACCCAGCGTGATCAGCTTTTCAACATAGCGACGCAGTTCCTTTGCCTTCGGCAAGGTTGTCTTGATCTGTTCGTGCTTCAACAGCGCGACAGCCATATTCTGCAGCATCGCTTTGCGGTGCGATGAAACGCGGTTCAGTTTTCTTCCTGCCATTCTATGACGCATGGTCTGGCTCCGTCTTCAGGCTTAATATTCGTTTTCGAGTTTCTTGGCCATTTCCTCGATGTTTTCAGGCGGCCATTCAGGGGCTTCCATGCCCAGCTTCAGGCCCATCGAGCCAAGAACTTCCTTGATTTCATTGAGCGACTTACGACCAAAATTCGGCGTCCGCAGCATTTCTGCTTCGGTCTTCTGGATCAGGTCGCCAATGTAAACAATGTTGTCGTTCTTGAGGCAATTCGCGGAACGAACCGACAGTTCAAGTTCGTCAACCTTGCGAAGCAGGTTGCGGTCGAACTCAGGTTCTTTCTCTTCTTCACGGCGCAGGTCTTCACGAGGCTCATCAAAGTTGATGAACAGCTGCAACTGGTCCTGCAGAATGCGGGCAGCGAAAGCCACAGCATCTTCCGGCGTAACAGACCCATCGGTTTCGATGTCGAGGGTCAGCTTGTCATAGTCCAGGACCTGGCCTTCACGGGTGTTTTCCACCTTATAGGCTACTTTGGTGACCGGGCTGTACAAAGCATCGATAGGAATGAGGCCGATCGGTGCATCAGCCGGGCGGTTGCGGTCGGCAGGGACATAGCCCTTACCGGTTTCCACCGTCATTTCCATGTTCAGCTCAGCGCCTTCGTCAAGGTGACAAATCACCAAGTCCGGGTTCAGTACGCGGATGTCGGCAACTTCTTCAATATCACCAGCCGTTACAGGGCCCTGGCCGCTCTTTTTCAGCGTCAAACGCTTGGGGCCTTCACCTTCAAGGTCGAGCGCCAGCGACTTGATGTTCAGAACGATGTCGGTGACGTCTTCACGCACACCAGGGATCGAAGAGAACTCATGCAGCACATTGTCAATGTGGATGGCAGTAACAGCCGTACCCTGCAGTGAAGACAGAAGAATACGACGCAGTGCGTTTGCCAATGTCTGACCGTAGCCGCGCTCCAGAGGTTCGGCGACGACGCTTGCCTTGCGGCTTTCATCGTCAGTCGGTTTAACCTCGAGCTGAGTTGGCCTGATCAGTTCCTGCCAGTTTTTCTGAATCAATGTTCGACCCCTTTAACAGTGTCTAGTCCGGCGCCACCCTTTAGGGCTTAACCGCTGTACTACCCGGCAACCCGGGCAGTGAGTAATCTATACGCGGCGGCGCTTCGGCGGGCGGCAACCATTGTGCGGAATGGGTGTCACATCGCGAATAGATGTAATTGTAAAGCCAATGGCCTGCAGCGCACGAAGTGCTGATTCACGACCAGAACCCGGGCCACAAACTTCAACTTCAAGCGTCTTCATGCCATGCTCGGCAGCCTTGCGGCCTGCGTCCTCAGCAGCCAGCTGAGCAGCATAGGGTGTGGACTTGCGCGAGCCCTTAAAGCCCTGCGCGCCAGCGGTTGACCAAGAAATTGCGTTACCCTGGTGGTCGGTAATCGTAATCATGGTGTTGTTGAAAGTGGCGTTCACATGGGCAACACCCGATGTAATATTCTTCCGTTCGCGACGGCGCACTCGACCTGTATCAGCTGCCATAATCTTTTCCTTGGCTCTCTGTTATTGCTTCTTACCGGCGATAGGCACGGCTTTACCCTTGCGGGTGCGGGCATTCGTGCTAGTCCGCTGACCGCGAACCGGCAGGCCGCGACGGTGGCGCAGACCACGGTAAGAGCCAAGATCCATCAAACGCTTGATGTTCATGGCAGTATCACGACGAAGGTCACCTTCCACGAGATAATCATTGTCGATCGTTTCACGGATCTGGATAACTTCTGCATCGGTCAGCTCAGACACGCGGCGCTCACGCGCAATGTTCAGCTTGCCGCAGATATCCTTGGCCGTCGTATGGCCAATGCCGTGGATATATGTAAGGGCAATTTCCACACGCTTGTTCGTGGGGATATTTACACCTGCAATTCGGGCCACTTGTCTCTCCTTACATCCTTCGCGTCGCTTCAACCGTATCTTCAGGCCTCTTTTTGGCCTGATTCGCGAAACGCGCGATTATAGAAACACCCTCGTTTCAGTCAACCTTATCGACCCGCCCTATGCGGACAAAATCGCATTCAATTCTTCAGCAACAGCATCCATGGATGCCATGCCATCTACCTGCCGCAGAATACCCTTACCCTGGTAGTAGGGCAGCAGCGGCTCAGTTTCGTTGCTGTACACTTCCAGGCGGGAGCGCACAGTTTCTTCATTATCGTCCTTGCGACGGTTCAGGTTCGTTGAACCACATTCATCGCACGTGCCTTCTTTTGACACCGGCTTATAGATGTCGTGATAGCCGGCACCGCAATCACCGCAGGAAAAACGACCGGTAATCCGCTCGACGAGAATGTCGGGGTTTACCTTCATCTCAATCACATGCTGCAGGGACAGACCCTTCTCTTCCAGCATCGCGTCCAGCGCTTCAGCCTGGGCTGTATTGCGCGGGAACCCATCAAGGATGAAGCCGCCTTTGCAGTCTTCTTCATCGACGCGATCAGAAATAATGCCGACAACAACTTCGTCCGGCACCAGTTCGCCAGCTTCCATCAGGTCCTTGGCGACTTTGCCAACTTCGGTACCTGCAGCGACAGCCGCGCGCAACATGTCGCCAGTGGACAATTGCACGAGGCCGAATTTGTCTTCCAGGATCTTGGCCTGTGTGCCTTTACCAGCACCGGGCGCGCCGAGCAGAATGATATTCATTAGCGGCGCCCTCCGCGAAGGCGAGCTTTTTTCAGCAGGCCTTCATACTGATGCGCAACCAGGTGCGACTGAATCTGCGTAACCGTATCCATCGTGACATTCACCACGATCAACAGCGACGTACCGCCAAAATAGAATGGCACAGCGTATCCGGACATCAGGAACTCAGGCAGCAGACAAATGATCGTCAGGTAAGCCGCACCGGCAACAGTGATACGGGTCAGCACCTTGTCGATATATTCTGCAGTGCGATCACCCGGGCGGATACCAGGCAGGAAACCGCCATACTTCTTCAGATTGTCGGCTGTATCCTGCGGATTGAAGACAATCGCCGTATAGAAGAAGCAGAAAAAGATGATCATGGCCGCATACAGGATCATGAATAGTGGCTGGCCACGGCCCAGAAGCGTTGTCACCGTTGTCAGCCATTCAGGGCCACCAGCAGCAGAGAACTGCGCTACGGTTACGGGCATCAGCAACAGAGATGAGGCAAAGATCGGCGGAATAACACCGGCTGTGTTGAGTTTAAGCGGCAGATGCGACGTGTCGCCCTGGGCAACGCCCTGCTGGGTCTGCCGCTTCGGGTACTGCACGATCAGTCGGCGCTGTGAACGCTCTACAAAAACGATGAAGATGATGGAACCAACAACCAGCAGCAGCAGCGCGATAAGTTCAAGCGCCGTGAACTGACCCTGGTCATAGCTCATGGTAAACAGCTGCCCCATGGCGCTCGGCAATTCAGCCACAATACCGGCAAAGATGATCAGTGAAATACCGTTGCCAATGCCGCGCGAGGTGATTTGTTCACCCAACCACATCAGGAACATGGTGCCGCCCAACAGGGTGATCACCGTTGTTGCCAGGAAGAACGGGCCGGGGTTTACAACAACGCCAGCCTGGTTCAGCACAGCGCCAACGCCATAGCCCTGAACAATGGTCAGCAATACGGTACCATAGCGGGTATACTGGTTGATCTTCTTACGGCCGGCTTCGCCTTCCTTCTTCAATTCCGCCAATGTCGGCGAAATAGAGGTCATCAGCTGCACGATGATCGACGCAGAGATGTAAGGCATAATACCCAGAGCAAAGATGGCCATACGTTCGATGGAACCACCAGAGAACACATTGAAAATGCCTAGAACTCCTGCCGATTGCTGTTCGAACAGGTTCTGCATTTCCACCGGATCAATGCCCGGCAGCGGGATATAGGTACCAACGCGATATACAATCAGCGCCAATAGAGCGAACAGAATCCTCTGCTTCAGTTCAGTCGCTTTGGAAAACGAGCCAAAATTAAAATTTTGGGCCAGTTGTTCTGCTGCTGATGCCATAGTCCCCGTTATCCCTTAACCTTAATATGCCTTACTCAGCTGAAGCAGCTTCAGCGGACACTTCTACCGTGCCGCCAGCTTTTTCAACAATGGCAATGGCCCCCTTTGATGCACCGGCAACCTTAAGCGTTACTTTAGCTGTCAGGTCTCCCTTGCCGAGCAGACGAACACCGTCGTGCAAGTGGGTAACCACACCGGCATTTACAAGTGCGTCCGCATCAATGGTGGCACCGGCGTCGATCTTGCCGGCATCGATAGCAGCCTGCAGGCGGCCGGTGTTCACTTCAGCATACCGCTTGCGGAAGATGCTGTTGAAACCGCGCTTTGGCAGGCGCATGTGAATGGGCATCTGCCCACCTTCAAAACCCTTGATGGCGACGCCTGAGCGGGACTTCTGACCCTTTACGCCGCGCGCAGCTGTTTTACCCTTGCCAGAACCGATACCACGGCCAAGGCGGGTGCGTGAGCTGGTTGCGCCAGGCTTGTTACGAATGTCGTTGAGCTTCATTGTGCTTATCCCTGCTACCAATAGCCTATGCGTCGACTTCTTCGACGCTGACCATGTGGCTGATCTTGTTGATCATGCCGCGAATGGCGGGCGTATCTTCAAGAACACGGCTACGATTCATCTTGTTCAGACCCAGCCCAACAAGCGTTGCTTTCTGGTCGCCGGGGCGGCGAATGGGGCTGCCCGTCTGGGTTACTTTCAACATTTTCTTCTTGGCCATTGCTCGTATCTTTCTGTCTGTTGGCCACCAAGGTGGGGACGTATTGCCCTGCCCGGCCCTGCTATGCTTCTACGATTTCACCCGGTTGTGCCGGGCGACGCCCCAGAATGTCGCCAACCTTCTTGCTACGGCGGTTGGCAACCATGCGCGGGGAAGACTGCTTGGCAAGGGCATCAAACGTTGCCCGAACCATGTTGTATGGGTTTGCCGAACCGTTGGACTTTGCCACAACGTCCTGCAGACCCAGTGCTTCAAACACAGCACGCATCGGACCACCAGCAATGATACCAGTACCCGGCGGTGCGGTACGAATAAGCACCTTGCCAGCGCCGTGACGGCCTTCGCCATCATGATGCAGTGTACGGCCTTCGCGCAGCGGTACGCGGATCATGTTGTTTTTGGCTGCTTCAGTTGCCTTGCGAATAGCTTCCGGCACTTCACGGGCTTTACCCTTACCAAAGCCGGCGCGACCTTTCTGGTCACCAACAATCACCAGGGCGGCGAAACCAAAACGACGACCACCCTTGACCACCTTGGCTACACGGTTGATGTGTACCAGACGATCTACGAATTCGTTGTCGCCACGTTCACCGCGGTCATTGCGCTGGTTGCGATCTTCTCTTGCCATCTCTTTTATCCTTATCCGCTGCCCTTAGAAGGACAGACCGCCTTCACGTGCAGCATCAGCAAGCGCCTTGACGCGCCCGTGATAGATGAACCCACCGCGGTCAAAAATGACGTCCTTGACGCCAGCTTCCAACGCGCGCTTGGCAACAAGTTCGCCAACCTGACGCGCAGCTTCAATGTTAGCGCCCGACTTCAAGCTACCGCGCAGCTCTTTGTCGTTTGAAGAGGCAGCCGCTAGTGTTGCGCCCTTCACATCGTCGATGACCTGCACATAGATATGCTGCCCCGACCGGTGAACTGAAAGACGCGGCCGACCACCTGTTGCGTTCTTGCGCAGGCTGTTACGAACCCGCTGACGCCGCTTGTTGAATAGCTGTTTACGCTTATCCATGATTTCCTCTGTTCTATCTGACGGTGCAGATACTTATTTCTTCTTGCCTTCTTTGCGGAAGATGTACTCGCCCTTGTAGCGAATACCCTTGCCCTTGTAGGGCTCCGGCTTACGCCAACTGCGTACTTCCGCGGCAAACTGACCAACCTGCTGTTTGTCGTTGCCAGAAATTTCAATATCCGTCTGCGTCGGGCACTTAACGTCCAGACCTTCAGGAATGTCCATGTTGACATCATGCGAGAAACCAAGCTGCAGGTTCAGTTTCTTACCCTGAACAGCTGCACGGTAACCAACGCCCTGGATTTCCAGCGCAACGGAGAAACCTTCGGTTACGCCCTGGAACAGGTTTTCAACCATGGTCCGCTGCATACCCCACATAGACCGAGACCGCTTGGTCTTGTCGCGGGGGGTTACGGTAATCGCGTCATTTTCCAGCTCGGCCAGAACTTCGTCGACGAAAACCATTTCCAGCTCGCCCTTGGGGCCTTTGACCTTGAGGTCACGGCCCTGCAGGTCCGCAGTTACACCCTGGGGTAAAGCAACCGGCTTTTTACCAATACGTGACATTGTGCTCTTCCTTCCCTACTAGCCTAGAAGACCGAACACAGCACTTCGCCGCCAACATTGGCTTCGCGTGCGTCATTGTCGGACATCACACCCTTGGGCGTGGACACAATCAGGATACCCAAGCCGTTAGAAACACGCGGCAGGTCCTTGACGGATGAATACACACGACGACCAGGCTTTGAGACCCGGGAGATGGTCCGGATGACCGGCTCACCTTCATGGTATTTCAACTGCACTTCGAACTGCGGCTTGTTTGTTTCATCCGCACCCTTTTCATAGGCGCGAATATAGCCTTCGCTCTTCAATACATCGAGAACACGCCCGCGCAAATTCGACGCAGGAACATTGACAACCGATTTCCGCCGCATTTGTCCATTACGGATGCGGGTCAGCATATCGCCGAGAGGATCAGTCATTGCCATGGGACGATACTCCTCACCAACTGGATTTTACGAGGCCAGGAATCTGGCCGTGGGAGCCCAACTGTCGAACCGCAATACGGGACAGGTTGAACTTACGATAGTAGCCGCGGGGACGACCCGTCAGACCGCACCGATTACGCACGCGCGTCGGGGCAGAGTTACGGGGTAGTTCGGCCAGCTTCAGCCGTGCCTTGAACTGCTCGTCAATCGGCAGAGCGGGGTCATTGGCCATTGCTTTCAGCTTGGCACGCTTGGATGCGTATTTGGCAACCATCTGTTCCCGTCTCTTGTTCTTTGCTATGGCGCTTTTCTTTGCCACGATTCAAGTCCTCCTCAGACTCGTTACCCGGTCAGATTAGTTTCTGAACGGCATCTGGAAGCCAGCCAGCAGGGCCTTGGCCTGCTCGTCTGACGACGATGTTGTACAAATGATGATGTCGAGACCACGAACTTCATCGACCTTGTCGTATTCGATTTCCGGGAACACGATCTGTTCCTTGATGCCCATGGCATAGTTGCCATTGCCATCAAAGCTTTTGCCGGAAACACCGCGAAAGTCACGAACGCGCGGCAGCGCGATGGTGATCAGACGGTCGAGAAATTCATACATGCGCTTGCCGCGCAGCGTCACCTTACAGCCAACCGGCATGCCTTCGCGCAGCTTGAATGTCGCAATCGACTTTTTGGCACGCGTGACAACAGGCTGCTGACCAGCGATCTTCGTCATTTCTTCAACAGCAGAATTAACCTTCTTGCTATCGGATACAGCCTCACCGATACCCATGTTCAGCACGATCTTCTCGAGCTTCGGGGCAGCGTTCACATTCGTAAGACCGAACTCTTCCATCAAGTTGGAACGGAGGCCGCTCTCATACTGCTCCTGCAGGCGGGCTTTGGCTTGTTGCTCAGCCATCGATAACCTCTCCTGACTTCTTGGCGACACGAACCTTTGTGCCGTCTTCCTGGGTCTTGAACCCTACGCGAGTGGCTTCACCCGTCTTCGGGTCAACCAGCGCAATGTTCGACATAGCAATGGGCTTTTCGATCGGTGTAATACCGCCCGGGTCCATCTGCGTCGGCCGACGATGGCGCTGCATCACGTTAACGCCCTGGACAATAGCCTTGTTTTCAGCCGGCAATACGCGCGTTACTTCGCCCTTCTTGCCTTTGTCGCGACCTTTGGTGACGATAACTTCATCGCCCTTTTTGATCTTTGCGGCCATTACAGCACCTCCGGAGCCAGCGACACGATCTTCATGTGGTTCCGGCCACGCAGTTCGCGGGTTACCGGGCCAAAGATACGTGTGCCAATCGGCTCACCGTTATTGTTGATCAACACAGCGGCGTTGTCGTCGAAACGAATGCTTGAGCCATCCGTGCGGTGAATTTCCTTGGCGGTACGAACGATAACGGCTTTGTGCACGTCACCCTTCTTTACACGACCACGGGGAATGGCTTCCTTGATGCTGACGACGATCGTGTCACCAACACCGGCAGTCTTCCTCTTGGACCCACCAAGCACCTTGATGCATTGGACGCGTCGGGCACCCGAATTGTCCGCTACACTCAAATTTGTCTGCATCTGGATCATACAAACTGTCCTTTTCCTAGCCTGATCTGGCGTTGCCAGTCGGGTCCTTAATCTTCTGCCTGCAGAACACGCCACCGCTTCTTGCGGGAAATGGGGGCACATTCTTCAATGCGAACCGTTTCACCCACCTGACAGGCATTGCCTTCGTCATGGGCGTGGTACTTCTTCGACATCCGCACAACCTTGCCATAGAGGGGGTGTGCGACACGGCGTTCAATGCGAACGACGGCTGTCTTGTCATTGGCGTTGCTTACAACGACGCCCTGCAAAATGCGTTTCGGCATATCTCTAATCCCTGTCCTAGGCCTGAGCCGCGCTGCGCTCATTGATCACAGTGATCACGCGAGCAATGTCACGGCGAACCTGGCGCCGACGAGTGGTGTTTTCCAGCTGGCCCGTAGCCTGCTGAACACGAAGATTGAACTGCTCACGCTTCAACTCGGTGAGCTTTTCGTTCAACTGGTCCTCAGAGAGGTCGCGTACTTCAGTGATATTCATCTCTGCTACTCCCGATCTCTACTGTTCGCCAGGGCGCATCACGACACGCGTACCGACAGGCAACTTAGCTGCGGCGCGGTCGAATGCTTCGCGAGCGACTTCCGGTGAAACACCGTCAATTTCAAACATGATCCGGCCAGGCTTAACGCGGCATATCCAATATTCCGGCGAACCCTTACCTTTACCCATGCGAACTTCCGTCGGCTTCTTACTGACAGGCACGTCCGGGAAAATGCGGATCCATACACGACCAGCACGCTTCATGTGACGCGTCATCGCACGACGGGCAGCTTCAATCTGACGTGCCGTCACACGACCCGGCTGTACCGCCTTCAGGCCATAGGCACCGAAGTTCAGCGTGGAGCCGCCCTTGGCCTTGCCATGGATGCGGCCCTTATGCGCCTTGCGGAATTTTGTTTTCTTTGGCTGTAACATCTTCTTGTTACCCTTACTTGGCGTATATTCCTACGACTGGCTCTTAACCGCGGCGACCACCCGGACGACCACCGCCGCCGGAACCACCGCCCTGCTGTTGAACTTCAAGCGCCTTGCGCTCGGAAGCCATGGGGTCGTGTTCCAGGATTTCACCCTTGAACACCCAAACCTTGATGCCGCAGATACCATAGGCAGTCATTGCTTCGGCTTCGCCATAGTCGATGTCGGCGCGCAGGGTGTGCAGGGGCACGCGACCTTCGCGGTACCATTCGGTACGAGCGATTTCAGCGCCACCCAGACGACCACCACTGTTGATCCGAATACCCAGGGCGCCCAGACGCATAGCAGACTGCACAGCGCGCTTCATGGCGCGGCGGAAAGCCACACGGCGCTCCAACTGCTGAGCAATGTTTTCTGCGATCAGCTTGGCATCGATTTCCGGCTTGCGGATTTCAACGATATTCAGGTTCACTTCGCTATCGGTCATCATGGAGATTTCCTTGCGAAGCTTGTCGATGTCGGCACCCTTCTTACCGATAATGATACCGGGACGTGCTGAATGAATGGTCACGCGGGCTTTCTTGGCCGGGCGTTCGATCACGATCTTGGAGATACCAGCCTGGGCCAGCTTCTTCTTCAGGAATTCGCGGATCTTGAGATCTTCGTGCAGCAGACCGGCATAGTCTTTCTCATTGGCGTACCAACGGGAATCCCATGTGCGGTTGACGCCGAGGCGCAGACCAATCGGATTTACTTTCTGACCCATTATGCCGCCTCCTCAGCGATCTCGCGTACTACAATTGTCATGCAGCTGAACGGCTTCAAAATCTTACCAGTACGACCACGGGCGCGCGGGCGGAACCGCTTCATGACCAGAGACTTGCCAACAGTCGCCTCAGCAACGATCAGCTGATCAACGTCCAACTGGTGATTGTTCTCAGCGTTGGCAATAGCGCTTTCCAGCAGCTTGCGAACGTCACCGGCAATGCGGCGCTTGGAAAACGCCAGAATGTTCAGCGCATCTTCAACCTTCTTGCCGCGAATGGACTGGGCAACCAGGTTCAGCTTCTGTGGGCTGGTGCGAACGGAGCGAAGCACAGCGCGCGCTTCGTTTTCCTGTACGCGGGGGGCATTTGCTGTCTGACCCATGATTAACGCCTCCGGGCTTGCTTGTCTGCGCCGTGACCGTAATAGGTCCGCGACGGAGAGAATTCACCAAGCTTGTGTCCAACCATTTCTTCGCTGACATGGACCGGCACAAACTTCTGACCATTGTAAACAGCCATGTTGATGCCAACCATCTGCGGCAGAATTGTCGAGCGGCGCGACCAGGTCCGGATCGTTTCGTTACGACCGGATTCGCGTACTTCCGCTACCTTTTTCAGCAGATAACCGTCGATAAACGGTCCCTTCTTTACTGAACGAGCCACAATAAATCTCCTCTAGCGCTTCTTGCGCACATGGCGCGAGCGAACGATAAACTTGTCGGTTGCCTTGTTGGACCGGGTGCGCTTGCCCTTGGTGGGCTTGCCCCAAGGCGTCACAGGGTGACGGCCACCGGATGTACGACCTTCACCACCACCATGCGGGTGATCGATCGGGTTCATGGCAACACCACGAACAGACGGGCGCTTGCCAGTCCAGCGCTTACGGCCAGCCTTACCAAGCTTGATGTTCTGGTTATCTGGGTTGGAAACCGCACCAACAGTTGCCATGCAGGCAGAGTGGACGATGCGCTGTTCACCGGAAGACAGACGCAGAATGGCGTAATCGCCATCGCGACCAACATACTGAACATACGTGCCGGCAGCGCGCGCAATCTGGCCGCCCTTGCCCGCCTTCAGTTCAACATTGTGAACAATGGTACCAACCGGCATGCTGGCCAGCGGCATGGCATTGCCGGGCTTCACGTCAACACGGTCGCCGGAAACCACTTTGTCACCGGGCTGCAGGCGCTGCGGTGCCAGGATATAGGCCTGTTCACCATCTTCGTAATTGATCAGCGCAATAAAGGCAGAGCGGTTCGGATCATATTCCAGGCGCTCAACCGTACCGACAGCGTCGAACTTGTTGCGCTTGAAGTCTACCAAACGGTATGCCCGCTTGTGACCACCGCCACGACGACGCGCGGTAATGCGACCGGTATTATTGCGACCACCCTTTTTCGTCAGGCCTTCGGTCAGCTTCTTGACCGGCTTACCCTTGTGGAGACCTGCACGGTCTACCAACACCAGGTTACGCTGGCTGGGCGTTGTCGGATTGAATGTCTTAAGTGCCATGTTCCTAGACCCCCGTGGTGATATCGATCATTTCACCTTCTTCGAGGGTGATGATCGCTTTCTTGTAATCCGGGCGCTTGCCAACCTTGCCGCGGAACCGCTTGACCTTGCCTTGCTGGCGCAGCGTGTTCACAGCCTTCACCTTCACATCAAAGACGCCTTCAACAGCTGCCTTGATTTCCGGCTTGGTTGCGTCAATACGCACCTGGAAGGTCACCTGATTGAACTCAGAACCCATAGTGGACTTTTCAGTCACAACCGGACGGATCAGCGTATCGTAGTGTGCTGATTTCGCGTTCTTGCTCATTTCAGGCGCTCCTCGAGGTTTTCGAGACCTGCCTTGGTCAGAACCAGCGTGTCACGACGCAGAATGTCATACACATTGGCACCAACAGACGGCAGAACGTCTACATTGGGAATATTTGCAGCCGCGCGGGCCAAGTTCTCATCAACTGTGCCGTCGATGAGCAGCGCATTGGCCAGACCCAGCTTGTCCAGATTGCCAGCCAATTCCTTGGTCTTCGGTCCTGCAATCTTGGCTTCGTCCAGAACGACCAGCTTGCCTTCGGCCTGCTTCGCGGACAAAGCGTGCTTCAGTGCCAGTTTGCGAACCTTCTTGGGTAGGCTGTGCTCATGGCTGCGAACAACCGGACCAAAAGCCTTACCACCACCACGGAACTGAGGTGCCTTGCGGTTACCATGACGAGCACCGCCACTGCCCTTCTGGCGAACGATCTTGCGGGTGGAACCCACAACTTCGCTCCGGCCCTTGGACTTGTGCGTACCAGCCTGGCGCTTGGCCAACTGCCAGCGCACAGCGCGCTGCAGCAGGTCTTCCCGCGGCTCCAGACCGAAAATGCCCTCGTCGAGATCGACGGACCCGGCAGTTCCAGCCTCAATTGTTACGACGTCGGCCTTCATGGCTATGCGTCCTTATTCTCATCATCGGCAGCAGCGTCTGCTTCTGCCTGGTTATCGTCAGCCGCTGCTTCGGTTGCTGCTTCCTCAGCAGCAACTTCCTCTACGACTTCTTCTTCAGCTTCCGGCTCTTCAACAGCAGGTTCTTCAGTAGCCACAACAGCTGCCGGGAACGGCAGGTCTTCCGGCATGGCCTTCTTGACTGCGTCGCTGATCAGCACCCAACCCGTTTTAGGGCCAGGAACGGAACCAGAAAGAAGCACGAGACCGCGTTCTTCATCATTGGCAACAACCTTCAGGTTCTGCGTAGTAACCCGCGCGTCACCCATGTGACCGGCCATCTTCTTACCTTTAAACACCTTGCCAGGGTCCTGACACTGACCGGTTGAACCGTGCGAACGGTGAGAAATGGA
>Ga0181568_10000090_pt1 | contig 67008 bp, 43 predicted proteins | sample 101ome_20_FD_133758 | JGI IMG/M metagenome (GOLD analysis project Ga0181568, IMG submission 133758) | Coastal salt marsh microbial communities from the Groves Creek Marsh, Skidaway Island, Georgia - 101404AT metaG (megahit assembly) | ecosystem: Environmental > Aquatic > Marine > Intertidal...
AGTGAAATGGGAAGTGAAAATCCCGAAAGTGAAATGGGAAGTGAAAATCCCGAAAGTGAAATGGGAAGTGAAAATCCCGAAAGTGAAATGGGAAGTGAAAATCCCGAAAGTGAAATGGGAAGTATTTCATCTGATATACAATATCAGAGGGGTGGAGGTAATATGGTTGGAGGGAATTACAAATTAAGATTAGATAATTTCTTTTAATTTCTTCTTTTACCTCTTTTTTTACTTCTTTTTACTGTTCTTTTATTATTTCTAACAACTTTAATACTATCTTTTTTACCAATAAATCTTTCTTGTCTAACTAAACCGTAAAAATAAGTCCATTGATCATTTTTATTTGTTATTTTATCTATTTCAGAAACATGTTTTCCTTGAACAAATATAGGGGGATAATAATAATTATTAAAAAATTTAATATCAATTAAATGAACATCGTAATTTTTTATTTTATCTGTAAATGTTGATTGTAATAAATCCATTGCTTCTTCATGTGTTTTTATGAATAAAGAATGTGCCATTAAAACTTTGAATTTATCATAATCAATATTATTTAATCCATTTACAGGTTTAACATTCGGAATAATTTTACCGGCTTTTGTAATTTGTGGTGGTATAATCCATCCCCCCATATAACAAGAAACTTTTGGAGGAGATGGTAATTTACTTGAAAAATTTGAATCTTCTTCTAATATGATATTATTATTTGTTTTATTATTATAGATTGATAATAAAGATTTTCTATGGGCGCCAATAATTCCTAATTTAGCGAGTACTTTATTTGGTTGTGTATTATAACGAGTATTTAAATCATTTAGTATTTTTTTATTACAAGGTGTTAATTTAAGATATTCAGCAGGTATCCATTGAATATGACAAATTTTAGACTTATATTTTGAATTTATTTCCTTTTGTTTTTCTTGAAAGATTTCATCATTTTTACAAATAATATAAATATTGTATTTACTCATATAAATTATAATATATTATAATTTAATTTGAAATAAATTCTTTTAATTTTTTATAAGTTCTTTTATCTTCAAAAATCTCATGTTCACCTTTATCAATCAAGATAATTGTTGGATAAGATTCAACATTATATTTTTTATTCATTCTTTTATTTTTAGGACCATTAATTTTTATCATTTTAATTTCTTTATGATTATCTGTTAATTTTTTCCATGTCTTTTCAAATTTATCACAATATTTACATCCCTCCATGTAAAAATACAAAAGTTTCTTTTCCGATTTCTTAACTGTTTTCCTTTTTTGTTTTCTTTCTTTTTTCCTTTTTGTTTTTCTTTCTTTTTTCTTTCTATTACCCGCAAAGATATTATTAATATCTCCAAATTTATAATAATCTTTTTTCTTAGTAGAAAATCCCATTAATTTACGAATATTTCTAATTAATTCAATATAAAAATTAGAATTAATATTATAATTCACCTGAAAATCAATATTATTTTTATCATATAAAGATAAATTAACAATATCTAAATGTAATTTTAAGAAGTAAGATCTATTATCACCAACATTATATGAAATATTTACATAATTATCATTATCTAAATGAATACTAGTTGGAAAAAATATTAATTCTTGTTTTGATTCATAATTAGGTAATTGAAAGAATGGTGAAATTTCGGTTATTTCTTGTCTTTCCATATTTATTTTGTAAAAGAATCCAGTATATAATTTATAAAATTTATTAAAATAATCTTTATCACTATCAGAATATTTTGAATCTTTTAATAAAGGTATTAAATATTTATTAATATCTATATTATCTTTGTAATCTAATACTCCATGTCCCAAACCAAGATATTCATTTGAATCTAAAGATATTAAATTAGTAGAATTTCTTATATGAAAATGTAAATCTGGATAACTTTCTGTTAATTTTTTCATAATTTCACTATTTACTGAAAATTTTTCATTACATTCAAAATCATCTTCTAATTCGAATACTTTTAAAGGATTAATATCATAAACTAAATGTAATTTATCATTATATATAAAAGGTCCCCAATTTTTCTCAAATTTACTTGATAAAGATTCACATAATTCAATTTTTTCTTTATATTCAAGTTTTTTAGGGTCAACTTTAGACACAAACATATGTCTTTTATTTTCATCGGTTAAATCATTAATTAAAATATAAATATCATCATTATGATAAAATAAACGTGGATCTTCAGGACCTTTTAATAATTTATCTCCATGTGGTATAACTTCATTTTTTAATTCTTTAAATTTTCTTTTTTTATCTTCAAATACTTTTTTATCTATATCCAAAATATTTTGTTTCTTTTTTTTAAGATCTTTTGTAAATAAAGATAATATAACAAAATTAATACCATCCCAACTACGAATATTTCCATACCATCCTCTACTTGCTATTAATAAATCATCTGAATTTTTAAGTGGTAACATACTACTATTGAAAATAGTAACATCTTCATTATTTAGTAATTCATCATCACCTTTAATTTCATCACTTAAATTAATACAAACCATTTCTAGTTGTTTTTCTTCAAAGTCGTATTTCATTTATACAATTATATATTTAACTTATATTTTATTTAAAGAAAGAACTATAATATTATATAAATGGAATCAATTGAATGTGAAGAAAAAAAAATACCCGAAAATCAATCTGAAACTAAATTTAAAGATTTAATTGATCAAGAAAAAGAAGAAAGATTTACTAAATCTTGGTCTAAATTAGATAAAGGAACAAAATTAAATCGTATTCATTTATTTATTAAAAAACAAAAAATAGATAATAAATTAAATGATTCACAAGAAAAACAATTAAAAATATTATTATTGAACTTATTTGAATCATCGAGATTAAATAAAATATCAGATATTGATTATTCTATTGAATCTAAAGAAATAATTACAATTAAAAATTTAGACTATAATGAAGAAACAAAAGAATATAGTTATAATAATGTAATAAAAAGTAAAAAAACTGATAGCAAATCTAAATCAAATATAGATCGTCATTTCAATAGAAGTAAGAAAAAAAATTAAAAATTAAAAATCACTATCAAAAGTTATATTATTTTCAGTTTTATCAATATTTGGATTTGCTTTATTGGAATATTCTCCTACTCTTTTTTCAAAGAAATTTGTTTTACCTTGAACTGAAATCATTTCCATCCAATCAAATGGATTTTGTGAATTATAAACTACCGGAACATCTAATTTTTTAAGTAGATGATCTGATACATATTCAATATATTGACTCATTAATTCTTTATTCATTCCTAATAATTCACACGATAAAGATTCAGTGATAAATTCTTTTTCAATTTCGACTGCTTCTTTAATAATTTGTGTAATTACTTCTGGAGATGGTTTATTTTTAAGATTTTTGAACATTAAAACAGCAAAATCTGTATGTAATCCTTCATCTCTAGAAATTAATTCATTACTATGACATAGTCCAGGCATTAGACCCCTCTTTTTTAACCAAAAAATAGAACAAAATGCTCCAGAAAAAAATATTCCTTCAACCGCAGCAAATCCAATTACTCGATGTGAAAAAGGACTATCTTTATCATTAATCCATTTTAGTGCCCATTCTGCTTTCTTTTTAATACTTGGAATAGTTTGAACCGCATTAAATAATTTATTTTTCTCTTCTGTATTCTTAATATAAGTATCAATTAGTAAAGAATAAGTTTCTGAATGAATATTTTCCATCGCTATTTGAAATCCATAAAAAAACTTAGCTTCTAATATTTTTACTTCTTGACAAAATCTTTCAACTAAATTTTCATTGACAATACCATCTGACGCTGCAAAAAATGCTAAAATATGTTTTATATAATGTCTTTCATTATCATTTAATTTATTCCAATCAGATAAATCCTTTGATAAATCAAGTTCTTCAGCTGTCCAGAAATTTGCTTCTGCCTTCTTATACATATCCCAAAAAGGTTTATGTTGAATAGGAAAAATAACATATCTATTTTCATTTTCATTTGTTAAACTTTCATTTTCAATAGTTGCCATATTTTCAATATTTGCCATATTTATAATTATAGATATTTTTTTAAATAAGTTATATTAAATGAAATATTATATATTTGATTTGGATGATACTCTATACAAAAATCCCAAAGATTTAAATAAAATGTATGATATTAATCCAGATACAGAATTAATAAATATATTAAATAATTGTCCTTATCAAAAATATATATATACAAATGCTACATATGATCATGCTAATATAATTTTAAATAAGTTGAAAATTCAAAGGTTATTTAAAAAAATATATTCAAGAGATACAATCCCATCAATGAAACCAAATTATCAATCAGTAAGAGATGTCGAGAATAATATTATTTTCACTGAAAATAGTAAAGATAACAATTTTGTATTTTTTGATGATTTACTGCCAAATTTAAAAACAGCTAAAAAAAGAGGTTGGAAAACGGTTTGGATAAGTCCATTTTATGATTCTATCCGGCATGATTTTATAGATTATTCTTTTCCAGATATAAAATCTTGTATGATGTATTGTAATAAATATGATATATAAAAATTATATATCATATTTATATAAAATGAATGAAAATATAATTGTAAATGATAGTGAAAATAATATCAAAGAATGTTGTATTTGTTTTGAAGAAAAAGACTCAATTATTAAAACAAATTGTGAACATGTTTATTGTGAAAAATGTTTATTAGAATGGTTTAGTAAAGGTAATAACACTTGTCCTTTATGTAGAAATCAAATAGATTCTTTTTCAAATAATAGTTTAGAAACAAGAGTAATATCTGTAAGTAATTCACATAGAATAAACGAAATAAATACATCGTTAATGATAATTCAAGAACTATTCAAAAAAATATTCAAATTAAAGTGTTATTTATTTTTTTCTTTATTAACTAATTTATATTATGTTTATATTGATTTTATCAATAAAACTGATTTATATACATTAAATAATTTATATCAAGAATGTGAAACTAATTTAACTACATTATCCGGAATAAATGATTCTGATAATTTAATATATAGTTTATTACTTAAAAATGATAAATTAAAAGAATGTTTGATACCTGAATATTATCAGAATAAATGTTTTGAAAATTCTTTTAATTAACTATTATATAATGAATAGTTTGATATTTTTAGCAGTATTATGTATAATTTATTATTGTATCTACAGATGGTATCCTGATTATTTACAGGAAAAATATCATTATTATTTCGGTGGATTTATTGCTGTTTATTTATTTGTGATATATATGTTTACATATGAAAATGAATTCATGTATAAAGTATTTAAAAATGTATATGATACAAGTAGACAACCTCTTTATTCATTTAATGCTCATAATTCAAATTCACAATTATATAATGAATTAAATATGAATACAGATATTAAAAGTTTATTATCTCAAAAACAAAATTCAAGATGTGCTCAATGTCAAAATGTAATAATGAATAATGATATTATTCATTATAAATTAAAATATTTAATTCCATTACAGAGGGGCGGTAAAAATGATATTAATAATTTAGGATTAGTTTGTCCTAATTGTATGTTTTAATAATCACTTATTTTAATCTTGTTTACCACTACAATCGCCTTCAATATTATCTTTTGTCATATAACATATTCCATAACCAATAATACCACCAACAAGTAGAAGCATAGATGGAGAATATTTACCCATTTTATCTGTTTTACTGCCTGATTTAATAAGTTTTGAAATATCTTCCTGAACTCCGCTATCGGTGAAAAATAGAATAACTACTAAACACACAGACCCAATTGCGAAAAACATATACCCATTTTTTATAATATCTAACATTTATATATTAATATATATATATTTTTTACTCATTTAAAAATTAAACGTGTATTTTATTTATATTTTTTGATGAATTTAAATATTCAAATATTAAACAAAGAAGATATTGAATATTTAAATAAAATAAAAGATGATGAAATTCAAAAGATTCTACAAACAGCAATTACTATTGGATTAAAAAGTATTCAGTTAAGTGAAGTTAAAATGGATTGTCATAGTTATATTGATCCTTTAAAAGAAATAGTTCAAGAATCAACCTTACAACATGAAAATAAATTATCTTCAATAGAAGAAAAATTAGATAGTATATTACATATTAAAACTAATTCATCAAGAAAAGGTAGATTATCAGAAGAAATATGTATTGATATTTTAAATAAATATTATAAATCATGGTCATTTAATGATGTTACAAAACAAGGTTATGAAGCTGATTGTAGAGCAACAAATACTCCAGTAGGTACTATTTTATACGAATTTAAAAATTACGATTATAATGTAAATAAAGATCAAATTACTAAATTTATAAGAGATTTAGAACACACAAATATTAAGTATGGTATATTTGTTTCAAATACATCTGGAATAGTTGGAAAAAAGAATATTGAATGGGAAATAATTAAAGATAAATTAATAGTTTATGTTTCAAATATGGGTTTTAATGGATATGGGTGTATTATTGGTACAGAATTATTACTATCACTTATAAATAATGGTATATTTTCAAATAATAATTTGTATTATAAAAATGAAGATTTATGTGATTTTTTAAATAATATGAATAATGATATAGAAAGTTTAAATAATATACTTGAAATGTATACAAAACATAAAAAACTTATTTCTGAACAAAGGATAAAATTAAATACAATTATAGACACAATTGAAAAAAATTCATTTGATTGTTTATTAGAATTAAATAAGACAATTCAAAATATAATTAAAAATACAAATGAAATTAATTCTGAAAAAATATTAATTAAAGATTTAGATGATATAAAGTTATTTATTAATAAATTAAACGAAAATAATCTTAGAAATATATACGATAAATTATTTATGTGTATCTCTGATAAATTTAATATTAAACATGATAATAATAATAAAATATATCTTTATAATAAAGATAAATTAATTTGTTATTCTAAAATTTTAAAATCAAAAATTGAATTAATTTTTCCTATTTATGATAACAATATTACTCTTGATATTTCATATGAAAAAGTTAAAAATAAAGAAATTATTATAGAAATTAAAGATGATATTAATTTATGGAATTTAATTTCAAATAAATTAAAATAATATTTTTATTATATTTGTTTATAATATATATGGAAAGTTATCAGAATTTTAGAGATAACAAAAATAAGATGGATGATGAAGATATACTACATCCAGAACTAATAGAGATAAATAAGAAATTAAAAGATTTAAATTTTGAACATGATAATATAAAAAAATTAATTAATGATGAATTAATTGATAGTTTTAAAAAAAATACTAAAAAAATAATTGAATATATGTTCTCATTTAACCATGAAACAATAGCAGCAACTTCTGAAGATGATGTAAATGGTAAAATAAATAAAAATAGAATAGATTTTACAGATGAAAAATATAATTCATTTTTAAAAAAATGGATTGGCGATGAAGAAATATCAGATGATCAATATATTAAAGATATATGGGAAGATAAAGAGTTTCCTAAAAATGTTATTCGTGAATTTGATAAATGGAGGGTAAGTCAAGTTGAAAATATAGAAGAAATTAAAGATGAAAATGAAAAAGAATTATTGAATAAAAGACTAAATATAAAATTAGATGAACTCAAAAAAAAAATAGATGGACTAGATGGAACAGATATAGATGTAATTCGTGTAGACAGTATTTTTTATAAATATGATAATACGAATAAAACATTACTTGATTATTTTACAGATGAAGTTATAGCTTCCGCGGAATTAATAGATGATAAAGTAAAGATTAAAAAATGGGGCGAAGGAGAAAAAAAGAAACACGAAAAAAAACAAGAAGAATATCAAATGAGAATACAGATGGACGAAGATGAAGATGATACTATTTATGAAGAAGGTATTGATGAACTTGATATAATTGATAGATTTATTGATGATGATGATGATGAGGAAGATGAAGAAGGTGAGGAAGAAAAAACCAATACACCTGATAGTGCTGTTCAAATAGAAAATGGACCGGAAACCTCAATTCCCAATGAAACAAGTAGTGGTGGTGGTGTAAAAAAAGTTAGAACTATTAAAAAATTCAAAAATAAGAAGAGAAAGAAAAGGAAAAATAAAAGAACATTAAAAAGAATTATCAAAAGAAAAAGATATAATATGTCTGGTGGTGGCAAAGAGATTAATATAAAATATTCACCATTTAATGTTGAATGGGATAAATTATTGGATGAAAATAGATCAATAGCTTCTACATTGGGTTGGACCAAGGAAACATTCAATGAGAGATCATTAAATTTTGAATTAGGTAAGAATTTATTTAAAGATTTGGGTGATAATGAAAAAGAACAATTAAAAAGATATGAACCAGAAATAACTGAAGAAATATGGAATAAATTTATTTATAATAAGTCTAAAGTTTATAATTATGATGATTTATTTGGAAAAGAAAATTCAGATATTAGACATCGTGAAATTTTACCATCCGAAGATCCAACAAAAACTGAGATTAGCAGTGATAAATTAATAGATAAAGATGATAAAATTATTATAAATATCGACCTAAATCCAAATATTATTACAGAAAAAATGTATGAAACTGAAAAAAAAATGTATAAAGATGAAGAAGATGAAGAAGATGAAGAAGATGAAGAAAAAACTACAAAAACACAAGAAGAATTAGAAATGTTAGAGGGTTCTGAAGAAATTAATGATGATGATATTAATGTTATTCATAAAGAAATTAAAGAAATTATTAAAATTAAAATGAATGAAATTCATAATAGTGGAAATGATGGCGTAATTACTAAAACTATTGGAATATATTTAGATTATTTATTTAAATTTTCAAACAATCTAGAAGGTAAATATAAATGTTTAATTATTAAAGATGATAAAAAAAGTGAAGTAGAATCTGATTCTGTGGATCAAGATGATAGTGATGGAGTTGCTGATGAAGGACAGGAATTGGATGGAACTGAAGATACAGTATCTGGTACACCTGAAAATGAATCGGTAGAAACAATTTTAAGTATAGATTATAAAGGTATTAAAAAGAAAGGTTCGGGAAGTTTTGGCGAAGAAATTATACAATATATTAAAATTGATGGTAAACCATTGGATTTTAATACTATGACTCTATTTTATCCACAATATTATGAATCAAAAAATGATGAATATGAGAATAAAACTAAATTTATTTTTGGAAATCAAAAGAATGTTTATAAAAAATTTAATCTTAATGATTATAACAAATTTAAAATAAATCAAAATTCATCAATTTTTTATGATCCAAGTTATATATATTTGAGATATAAAACTGGTAGAGCACAACCAAATGATATTCGATTATTCAAGATTACTGATATAATTGGAAGTTGGATTAAAATCAATAGAATTTCAGAATCAGGGGTAAGAAGTGGAGTATCATATACAAATGAATATAGACAACAATATAAATGGATATTCTATAATGATGAAATAATTGTTGACATTAATAGAGCATTAAATGACGAGAATTATAAAAAGAATAAAGAATTTATACAAAATTTATATAAACTGGATGAAGGACAATATAAACCTGAAAGGTTTAGAGAAAATTTTGATGAATATTGTAAAGAATTTAATAAAATATATAGTTTTTCCGCATATAATACTCATATTGATAATACTAAAGAAAATTTAATGAAAGTTTTCCAGTTATCTAATTTTAATTTTAATGAGTCTGTTCATGGAGAAGTTGGACAAAATTTAGATAAAGTTTATTTGAATAAAGATACAGAATCCAGCAGATTTGATGATAGTTCAAATTATAATCATTATCCCTTTTATGAATATACAAAGAAAGACCCTCCTTCTGATGAAATCTATTTTATGTATCCTTCAACATATGATAAAGAAGATTATTTTTCAATTGAAGAAACACAAAAAAGAAGAATGTTACGTGATAAAACTACACTACATTTAGATAAAAATAATTATTTATTGAATAGAATCGGGAAAGGGCAAAAAACAGAATATAGTTCATATGGAATTGAGGATTTACAAATAACTATAGATTCTCGTAATATAACTGATTCAAATTTGGAAAAAACACAAATTTTATTTCATAAATATATACTTAATCACGGTTATACAGGAATAATTATTAATTCTTGTTTATCTTATTTATGTTATAAATTAATTGAGAATGATATAGAAATTAAAGATAATGAAAATCAAGGTTTATTCGATGATTTAAATAGTAAGATTAATACAAATAAAAATGAATATAGTGATTATATTTCAGATACAAATATAGCTTCAAATATGAAAAACTATATAATGAAATTTTTTAGTGAAGATGCAAACGAAAAAACAAATGTAAGTAGTAAAAATATTTTATTAGTAAATATTTTAAAAGGTTTAAATATTGATATTGACCATTTAGATGGAATTTATACTGAAATTAATGGTGTATTAGATGGAAAATCATTAGATGTGTTTAAATTAATTCAAATTATATCAGATAATTTCTTAAAAACGAATAAAACATTTAAAGAGATTAGTCAAGGTGGCGGGGGAAAGTATGATAAAAAAAATAATAGAGTTATAATCTCTGATAAACTTTTTTTCGACAAAGTGAAAAATTTTATAAATAAATTAACTAAAGAAAATAAAAACGATGATAATACTGTAAATAAATTAAATAATGAATCAAAGAAAATTATACAAGAAATTTATGGAGATACTAGTAATTATTTGGGTATAAATGAAGGGGAGATAAATTCAGAAAATATAATTAAAAAAGCAATAGAGAAAATAACTGAAAAAATGACAAAAGATGATATAATTTCAAATATACATAATGATGTATTATTAGACAAATTACTCGATAAAATTAATGATCTAGTAATAAATAAAGGTGATTCATCCATTAGTCCTTTAGTTGATCCCGAGAAAACCGGAACATCAGTGAGTCAGGGAATTACAGTAGGAGATCCTGAAAATCCACAAAAGGAGGTTGTGGAAGAGGCCGCACCTTCTCCCGGAGAAGATTCTCAACCACAAGAAACACAAGATACACCAGGAAAAATAAAATTTATTGAAAAAATAAATAAGGTTTTCAAAATGGATAATTTAAAAGAAGAATTAAAAATTGAAATTCCATCTGAATATAAAAACGGATTAAATTATTATTATCTTTTTGAAAAGAATATCCCTAATACATTAGAAATAGATTTAACGCAGACAATAGAAGAATTTTCAAAATTATATAAATATTTGGTAGATATATTTGCTAAAACTTTAATTTTGTATAAAAAAATACCCGAAGATTTAACGGATGATAAAATTTACTTTGATATTGATGATAAATTAATAAACAAATGGAAGCAACAATATCAAATATTATTTAATCGAACACAAGATGGTTCAATAACAGGAGAACAAAGAACTGAATTTGATAAATTATCAAATCAAAAAGAAAAAATATTTAGTATTAAAGATTTATATAACAATCAATTTTTATTTGATCAAACAAACAATATTATTTTAAAAAATAATCAAGGGGGATTAGATGATTTTGGTAAAAAATTGAATTACTATGTTCCATATCTCATAATTAAAAAAAAATTAGAAACTCATATTGAAAATATTAAATTAAGTGATTATAGTGATATTTATTATATTTTTGGAAAAGATAAAGAAGGGGACATGTATGGTAATAAAAATATGAAACTTAAGATAATTATAAATTATAATGGTGATACAGGATTTTTACTTCCACAATATGGAATCATAAAAGATTTATTATTTAATAAGAAAATTGGTGAATTAACTAATAATGAATTTATGAGAATAAGTGAAAATGATTTAGTAGAAGAAGGAGTAACAGTCCGTGATTTTTTAATGAATAATAGAACTTTTAATAACAGTTTATTTGATAATATTCCCCAAATTTTTATTGATAAAGGACCAACAAAAGAATCAAGTGGATATTATAATGATAGTTCTTTAAATATTAATATTTTTAAATATAATACTGAATCATTAATAACAACGAGTGAAATAGAGAAATTATATAAATTACATAATTATAAAAATTATTATAAATTAAAAGAAAAAGATTCGGATTTTAAAATAATTGATTTTCAAGAAATATTAAATATATTTAATAATAATCAAAGATATACTTCATCATTAATTGAAGATACTCCATTTGATCATAACAGTATTGAAATTTTAAATTTTAGGATTCCCAGAATAACTAAACAAGAGGGTATATGGTGTTATTTTTTTCCAGATGAAAATAGAGCATCAAAAAATGATAAAAATGATTTTCAAGGTTCTCTTTATTATTTAGAATATGATTATGATGATCCAATTTATAAAAATAAAGCTGATTTGATAATAAGTAACTATAAAGTTGGCGATGATAATCCCGAAAAAGGAAATAATGAATTAATTAAAATAGGTAAAATTATTAAAAAAAGGGGGGACGAATTTCCACATATTATATGGGATAGAGAAAAAATGCAGGGTTTTATTAATTCAGATGAAAAAGTCAGTTACATTAGATGGATTATTTTAAATGATAATGAAGGTGAATTAAATTTATTAAAAAAATTAGAACAACAGTATAAAGAATATTTAGTTGAAACATATTCAGATAAAAGTATTTATCATAAATTATACATCAGTAATAATATAATAACAAATAAAACAAATATAACAAATATAGATATTCCTAATAAAGAATTAACACTTGTAGATACATTTGAGTTTTCTGTTAAATTCACAGAAGAAATATGGTCAAAAACAATCAAAAAATTTATAGAAAATAATCAAACTGATATAGATAAAGATATAGATTCTAAGAATTTAAAAAAAATAAATACTAAATATTTATATGAATATTTTAATAATAATAATGAATGGTATATATGTTATTTATATGAATTAATATATCTAACGATACAAGAATTATTAAAGAATAATATAGTTAAATCTCATATTGTATATGATGTAGATACAGAAAATAATATAATATCTTATTATGCTGATATTATTAAAGAAATAATAAAAGATATTAATTTAGATGAAAAATATTTAACAGATAATTCTTTAAAGATAAAAGAAAATAAATGGATTAAAAATTTATATGTAAAAGATACAACACAAAATAATGATTATGAATGTTTGGTGACCAAAAATATTGAAATAGGGAAAAGTGTTTTAAATAAAAATAAAGTGATTAATACAAAATTTTTAGAAAATTTATACTTAAAACTTAGTAAAGAAAATAAAATTTTAAAACAAAATTTAGAAGATTATGAAAATAATATAAATGAATACCAAATAAAAATTTTTAATAATTTTAAAAATTTCATAAATACACTATCTACTAATCTAGTGAATAGAAATAAACACCAAACATATGATTTAATACATAATTTTAATAGTGTTAATTATTTTATTGAAATAGACAAAATATTATATATATTACTTGAAAATAACAGTAATAATGATAAATTTGATAAAATATACTTATTATTTGAGAATGAAAAGATTAATCAAGATTTAATTAAATATTTAAAAATAATTAATATTTATACAGGTGAAGAATTCAATTTACAAACTTCCGGTATTAAAAAAATAAGAGAAGAATTTATTAAATCAGAAAATAATAATTTAATCGTTTTATCTAATAATGATATAGATGATAGTGATTTTATGAATTCGCATACAAAATTATTAAATGATCCTTATATATATAAATATCAAGAAGATATTCTTAATTCTAGTTCAAGATTATTATTTGATAATTATATAAAATATCAAAAAAATGAAATTGGTCCTGATGATTGTCATAAAGAGAATAGTTTTTGGTTATTTAATAGTTTAAATAAATTCTTTCAAGATTATGGATTTGTGAGTTCATTTTATAAATTCAAAAAATATTATCAACTGATAAATAAAGATAAAACTTCGAGGAATATTTTAAAAAGTTTAATTGAAAAACTTAAAATTAAAAATAATCAAGAAAGTTCTTTATTTAATAATGTTTTAAATCAAATTAACACTATGAATAAAGTTATACCTTCTACAACTGGTGGTGGTAAAAATAAAAGAACATTGAAAAAACAGAGTGGTGGTAACATATTCGTAATTGATAATGAAAAACTATTGAATCGATTAATAATAATAAATACTATTAATAAAAGAGATGTTAATAAAACTAATTTATTATTAAATATTCTAAATAAATTACAAATTAATTTAAAAGAATTTAAATTAGAATATACATACATTAATTTTCTAAAAGTTTTGAATTTAAAGAGAAATATTGATTCTATATATAATAATAATAATCCAAATGGTGAAAATTTTTTCAAATTAGTTACTTTTACCGGAGGTGGAGAAATTGATGAAATAGAGAATCCACCAAATGGAAAAGAAGAATGGTTGGATAATTTTGAAAATATCAAAGTTAATGTAGATGGTAACATTATTAAATGTATAGAATCACCTTTATCTATTATGCAATATGAAAATGATAAAAATAAATATATTGTAAATATTAATATTTTATATAAAGATTTACTAAATTTAATTATTTTTGAAGATACTTCTGATAAAAATTTAAGAATAAATGTTTCAACTATTTTACTAGGTATATTATTTCATAACTCAATTGATATAACATCAGAGGATTCCAATAATATAATTAAAATAATCTATCCAATTAGTATTTCTGAAATAAATACAAGTAATCTAAATAGTGATGATTATAAAATAGTAGATAAAAATGGATTAGTTAGAAATTATAAAAATGAATTAAAAATAATGGATTCATTTAGAAATTCTACAAAAAATTATTCAAAATTACTCAAACAAAATAATACTAATCAAATTGAAATATTTGATTTAAATAATATAGATCAAGATAGTAGTAAAAAATTTAATTATTATTATTTAAATGAAATATTTACAACAGATAAAATAGAAAGAACTAATATTAATGATATATTTACAGATGAACATATTTTCGAAAATATATTAGAATACCCATTAATTGATAGAGTTATGTATATATATAATCACCATCGCGAAAAAATTGATCACCTAGATAATATAATAAATGAATTTTATATTAATGATAATATTACAGATAGTTGTGATAAAGATTCAGATATTAAAAAATTAATACAAAAAATTAATACAAAAATTTCAAAGTCTAAACCTGATATAGATTCTCAAAATAAACTTTCGGTAAATAGTCTATTTAGAATATTAAATATTGAGCAAAGATTACCTAGATCTACAATTGATTATAAACAAATAGAAGATAAACAAATCAAAAATTGGATATTAGGCGATCATATATGGATTATGGGTGATAATAATAAACCATATCACTATATTATAATTAAATCAGATATATCTAATAATAAATTATATTTAATACCCAAATGTTATTTTATTAATTATAAATATAAAGATAAATATTTACATGAACTAAAAAATAAAGATAAAATGATATATAAATTATTACCAGATAAAGATAGTATTAAACCTGTTGTTATTAATGGACAATATTTAATTAATAAGGGCGATGTTCGAAGAGATGATAGAATTGAAAATTTTAAATCTAAAACAGAATATCTTGATGATAGTCAAATAGATGAAGATTTTGATACAGGTGAAGTTAAATTAGATGAAGAAGGCGAAGATCAAACACTTAGAGATACTGAATTAAGTTCAGATGATCAAATTAAATTAAGAGAATATGGTTTCATTTTTGATGATGTTGATCCAAGGAATTGGAAAGAAGGTCAAATGTCAAGTTTAACATTATTCGAAATTTTATTAGGAAATGATAAAGAAAATTCATTAGAAAATTTAGGTATATTAAATAAATATTTTGATAATTTAGAGGGAGATATTTCTTATGATCAACTTATCAGTGACAATGAAGATAAACTAATTAAATATATTAATGATTCTCAATATAACACCTTAATTGATGAGAGTTTTACACCTGTAATAATTTTAAAAGAAATTATGAAAATAATTAAAGATATTGATAAATGGAAAAAACTAAATAAAGATCAAAAATATTTACTTAATTTACTTGGAATTAATATAATTAATTATGAAAATTTCAGGATTAGTATACCCAATCTAGAAGGGGATATAAATGATAAAGTTAAAGATATTTTTAAACAAAATAGAACAGGTTTATTTGGAGATTGGACTACATTATCAAGTCAAGAAAAATATAATAAATTATGGACAGAAAAAACATGGGAAAATGGATCTAGAATATTAAAATATAAAGAAAATGAAAATATTAAACTACTATTACAAGAGTTAGAGGGTGAAGATGATAAAATTTCCAATTTATTTTATGAGAATAAATTACTAAGTTTGAATGAAAATATAGATGTTGAAAATCTATTTTTTGATACAATTGGAAAAAAATGGAATGAATCAGTAGAATATTTAGGAAATAAGGGAATATCTGTGAATAATTTAAAAGATCATTTTTTGTCAATAGATGGGTATATAGAATCTGATTCTAATTTAAATGACGATAATTGGTCAAGTACAACTAATAATATAATTAAAATATTAAGGGATTATCTCGGTTTCAAAACATATGATAATTGGAATAGAAGAAAAAGGTCACCCCACGGTGTTGGTTTTGTTTCTGAAAAAACTATTTATGATTTAGTTTATAAACATGATTTTAAAGGTGATTTTAATGAAAAAGAAAATTTAATTGAGTATTCAAATAAAATAGAATATAATAAAATTATATTTGAACTTTTGAAATATTTATTTGATCTCAAAGATTATAATTTCACAAAATTAAATAATAATAATTATAAAAAATTAACTGAAAGAGATAAATCTATTCTTAGTAGTCAATTAAAATATAAACAATCAGATGGTATAGTTATTAAATTAGATATAACAGAAGTAGAATATAAAAGAAAACAATATATATTTAATTTACAATTTATGGAATCTATAGATAAAATAGAGTTTAAAACACCTCCTTCTATTTTAGAAATTTATAATTCTGATGATGATAGAATATTTGTAGAAGAAAAAGAAATACTTAAAAAAATTGGTTTAATTAAACCTAATACAGAATTATGGAATATTATCAAAAATAAAGATATTAAATTTAATTCTTTTTCTGATAATCAATTTATTAATAAATATGATGAAAAACAATTTGCTAATTTTAGTTACGAATCAACCGAAACTGAAGAATTAACTAATAAACAATTTGCTAAAGAAATATTCAAAGAATTAAAAGAAGGAATTTTTAAAGTAACTGTCCCTGAGGGGAAAGAAATGGATTATTACAATTTCTCAAAAGTATATCATGATAAATTTCCACAATTTAAATATTTAGGTAGTTTAAAAAAAGAAAAAGGACAATTTTTAGTTAAAACAGGTATAAAAATTAATTCTGAATTATCCCTTAATAAAATACCAGATGATGATGAAGAATGGTATAATAAATTTAATATTTTATATGATCCAGTTAATAATGATATAATAAAACAAATTTTTACTAATTTGGGGAGTGATGAAGAAAAAACACGTATATATTTTATTAAATATACAGATCCACAAAATAAAGAATTAACTGGTATTTATTACGGAAGGTATAGTGATATTTATGAAAATTTTATAGGATCAAGCAGTGAAGGATTAAGGAAGACAATTACTCTTAATTCTAAACATAGTTCCTGGAAAAGGGGGGATAAATCTATAAATACTGGTTTAAAAATTAAAAAAATTAGAGATTTTTTAACATTAATGAACGATGGAATTAAAAGAACTGAAGATTTAGTTAATTTCAGGAAAGAGATGATTAATATTATTAATTCTGATACTTTAAAAAAAGTAGATAATGATATATATGATAGTAATTTAATTAAAAACTTTCAGAAACAATCTGATTTAATTATAAATACAGGTATAAGCACAATTTTAAAAACTCCAACAGAGAATAAAACAGAATTAAATAAATCATCTGATTTATTAAAAAAATATACAGAACTTATTACAAGCACAAAAAGTGAAGAAATACTTGAATTATATAATTCTATTAAATATGTTGATGAAAAAGGCATAGATTTAATTTTAAATGAATTAAGTGGATTAGACAAGTACAATTTATCAAATAGTGAAAAAATAAAAAATTTAACGTTAGATTTTATAATCTCTTATTTAAAAACTTATCTCGGTATTCCATTATCGTATTATTATAATTTATATAAAAAAATACAAGAATCTGAATCGGGTGATATTATAACAGATTTTATTTCAAAAATCAAAAGTCAAATATTACCTAAATTTTTTACACATTTATTTAATAATGAATATGATGATTATCATATGTTATTTATAAAAGGTGAAAGAGAAACAAAATTAAAAGTTAATAATGTTGAAGGAAATAAATTTTGGGGCATAATTAACGATAAATTAACCGATAATACAGGAATAGAGAGTCAGATTGGTTCTAAAAAATTAGGAGAAAAAAAATCTATTTCAATTGAAGAATTTTTATATATGTTTTATTTTGATGAATTAATATTGAATGATGCCAAATCTAAGGATAAAATTGAATTTAATATGTATTTTTCAGATTTAAATTCATTAACATGGGAATATATTCCCGAAAAATATAAACAACAATTACTTTTATTAAATAGTTCATTTTCAAATGACAATTGGACAGTAAAAAAAATAAATTATACAGATAATACTTTACCTAATGAATTAAAAGATATTTATAAATATTATAAAGGATTTGGTTTAGAATTTAAAGATGAAATAAATTATGATAAAATGATAGAATTTACTGAATATTTTGAAAAAAATAATGAATTACAATTTGTATTCAAAAAAAATCACTTAGCAAAAACTATGTTTTTAACAGATAATCACGGGGAGAAAAAATTAAATGATATTGTGGGAGATAAAATTATACCAGATGATGTATATTCAAAATATAATAACTATATACAAGAAAAAAAGAAATATTGGGATAGTATAATAAAAGAAAAAGAAAAGAATGTAATAAATAATATTACAAATTATTATAAAATTAATAGTAGATACTGTTACGTTAAAGATTATGGTCTTTTTGATAATTATCAATATGATATGAAATATATAATGAATCGTGATCATTCTAGATTTTTAATGAAGACTGGATTTGATTGGGATTATTTGGCAAAATTGGATATAAATAAATTTATAGATTTTAAAGATTATAATAAAAATTTTGATGGAATTAAAAAAAAAGAAGAAAAGTCTTATTACGTGTTTAATTATTTAATATATATATATGAAAAAATAAGAATAAAAACTATTTATGATCCAAAGGATTATCAATCTAAAAATATTACTGAATTAAAAGAGGAATTAAATAAACTTGAGACAAGTCTTATAGACAATTTAACTATAGAAAAACAAGATATATTAAATAGAATGTATAAATTCACGACAGGTGGTTTTAGTAAATTAGCAATTACTTCTAAATTAACTGAAAAGGATATATTCCCTATAATTGAGAAAGACAAACCACTTGAAGAAAAGACATTTACAAAGGGAAAAAAATTCAATGAATATATTCAATATGAATTAGTAGAAACAACGAATTTCTCAAGTTTAGAAGGGATATGGAAAACAATTTATCCAATTCCACAAATACAAATAGATGATGTATTAGGTGGGGTTTCTAGTCTCGAAAAAGGAATGATAAGGATGAAAGAAATTAAACAAATTTTTCTTGATTGTAAATTAAATATAAATAATTCTAATATTACTCCAGAAGAAAATACACTAATAGGGGAAAAGATTGATGGAGTTAATGATGATATAAAGAAGAAAGGGGGACGCGACTTATTTGAAGATGTACAATTTAAAGAAATATCTCGCAAGAGTCCTGATCAAGGAAAAGTCGAACAAGAAAATATAAATAAAAAGAAAGAAATATTAAAAAATTCTTTGTTATTAGAAGCTTATGATACTGCTCTTGGGATAAACAATTCACAAATAGTGGAACCAAATACTAAATCATATGAATTAGTCAATGAATGGATTAGCATTGATTCAGAATCAAAAACATCAGAAATAGAACAATTAGTTACAGAAACTCTGGGAAAAAAAATAAATTTACTAAAACAAAATGGTGGAATTATAGTAGGTAAAAAAACAGTTGTTGATGACGTAGATGATGAAACTTCAGGTTGTCATTATGATTACAGAAATATTAAAAATTTTTTAATATATTTATGTTATCGTTTAGATACTTTTTATGTTAAAAAAAGTGAAGGAAAAACCCCGACAGAAAAAATAGAAGATTTTTATAAAAAAAATAATTTTAATTGGAGGAATAGTATTATTTCAGATTATATTTATGCTTTTAAAGATGATAGGTATGTTCAGACTGTAAGAATCAAAACTCCTCCAATATTAAAATTAAGAGATGGTAGTCATGGAGAAAAAGGATATACATATTTATCTTTATTAAAAATATTATATTCTATACCAGATAAAGATGGTATAGATACAGATTTAAATGAATCTATTAAATATTCTAACAGAAAATTTGATTTAGTATCAAATAAAATTTATTATTCAGAATTAGAAACAAAATTATTTGAAATTTCTAATCATTTTAATTCTGAAATAACAAAATTTAGAAGTGAAAACTCGAGTCGAATAACGGAGGTACAAATGGAAGCAGAATTAGAAAAACTTCCCGAAACAAAAAATAAAAGATATTTTGATGTAATTATTAATAATATAGAATTAATTAATGAAATGATTAATAAAAATTCTATTGAAGTTTTATCTAAAATTACTTCTGAATTAATAATTAAAAATATTAATGAAATTATAGATCCCAATCCCACATCTAGTTTAGAATTAAATAAATTACAACTGAAGAGTACTTATATTAAGGGTATAATAAGTCAAAAACAAACTAATACAGAAATATTATCAGATATAAGTAATCACTTATTAGATAAAAATACAAATATAGAAGACTTTTTTGATGATACTATATTTGATAATGGTATAACAAATTCATTATTAAAACATACAATATTTGATATATTTGTTTTATCAATTTTAAAATTTTTATATGATAAAACATCTTTTCAAGATAAAATTAATTATTTAACTGAAAAATTTAATAAATATACTAAAGATGATAAATATTATGAAAATATAATTTCGATATTAAATCATATAAATATATATCAAAATATATATCAAAATAAAAACAAAGGATTTATATCAATAATTATTGATTTATTAGAAAATTTACAATCTTTTAATTCATTTAAATCAAATGATTATTTGAATCAAAATAAAAATCTGTTAGCACTTTATTTAAAAAATTTAAATATAAAATCAATTAATGAAAGTATTAATTATGATTATTTTGAAGGTTACAATGGTGTAATTGGTGAATATAAATTTAATGAAAAAAATGAAATAGAGGGTTTCAAATATGCTCCAGATTATTCTGTTACTTATAAAAGAAATTGGAATGAATTAGAAGACATTACTAAATGGATATTACTAAATAATAGAATAGATGAAATAAAATGGAATGATATAAATGCTAAAATTGGGGGGGTTTACATGTCAATTAGTATTACAGATATTGAAAAAATAAACGACATTTGTAAAAGTAGTGAAAATTTTATTGAACATTCTAAAAAAATAAATACTATATTAAATGATTATTATTATTTTTATAGTAATATAACTGAAGAAGAAACCGGTGAAGATTGGAAAACGGAAACTAATCAAGATGGTAAAAGAGGAAAAAATTATAAATCTAATAAAAATGAAAAATTTTATTCTTATAAAGATAAAAAATTTGAAAAAAAACTCTTAGATTATGATCACGAAAAAATATTAAATATTACTAAAGAAGAAATTACTACATTTGACAATAATTCTTTATATATTATTCCCTATATTCCCGATAATCGCATCAATTACTTAGTTAATAAAGATTCCAAAAAAGTAAAAACTGATATAATAAGTAGAGATAATTCTTATGAAGAAGATATAATACTTCAAACAACTCAAACAAATACGAATGATAATAATCAAATTTTCATTAAAGAAGAACCTAGATTAGGTGGATTCGTAAGTTCTGACTCTGATATTACTAAAGTTGCAAACATCAAAACATATTTTGTTTATAGATTACTTGGATATTCAAGTTTTAAGGGGAGTGATAAGAAAAAAAAGAAGTTTAAATTAAGATGGTCAAATATCCCTTTAGATATTAAATTAGTTTTAATAACTTTAGGTGGATGGAATGAAAAATATTGGAATGTATTTTTAGGTAAAGGAAAAGGTAAAGAAAATGTTGGATCAAGATCGCGATTAGTTGATAGTTCAGGAATATCTTCAGCAAGCCTCGTCGGCGCTGAAGAAGATAATTTTATTTTAAGGTTTGATATAGCAACACTTAAAAAGGGATTTTTGACATCAACTAAGGAAACAAGGATAATAGAACCTTATCCTAGTAAAAAAAGATCTTATCTTTTCCCATTAACTAATGAACACGAATATAAAAGGACAGTTGCAGGTGTACAATATGGATATCAAAAAGACAGGCGAATCGATAATTGGAGAACATCATATCTTAAAGAAAAAGATTTACATAATTGGTTATCGAATTTAGATGTAAATAATGATATACTTTATAAATATTCATCAAATCCAATCGATATATTATCTAAATATGAAGAACTTATTAAGAAACTAAATATTAGATGGAAAAAAATTAATATTCAGTATGTATCTGGGTCAGAAGTAATAGATGTTCAAGATCTGGATGGTGGCGGATTTAATAAAATACATAATCAAAAAGGTGGTAATAGAATAAAACAATATTTTGTAAATTCAGGAGGAGAATATTCAATTGGAGAAATTAAAAATATATTATTTGATTATAAAAATTGTAGAGAATTATATTTTAATTATGATTCTAAAACAGAAAATTTATTAAATTACTATAAAGATGATAATAATTCATTTAATAAAAAAATAATTTTATTAAAATCAGATCAAAAAGATATATTGACTATTAACACGGATGATCCTAAAATAATTGATTATAATTATGAAAATGATAATGAATTATATGATTACAAGAATATTATTCTAGATATTTTTAAAGATCAACCTCAATATGTTAATTCCAAGAATATTATATTAATTAACAATTATTTACGAAAAATTGATTCTGATATTATTATTAATTTATTTACACCACTGAGTAATGGCGATGTGAATATGACAGGTTCTAAAATTAAACTGTTTAGTATAAATCCATATGGTATGAAAGTATATTATGAAGAAAATTATTTAGTTTCCTTCACTAGTGACACACGTAGATATAAATTATCTAATGGAGATTATTTTATATTTAATAATACGGATGATGATTATATCTGCGAAATATATTCGAAGGATGGTCAGAGAATTCCAGGTAATTATAAAATTGATATAAATAAAGAATTTAGAAGCAATTTTTTTTGGAGATTTAGAGGATTAATAATCCAAAAATTAAAAGATAATACACCTATTCCAATTACTTTAGATAAAAAGGATATCTATAATATATATGATCATCCAATTAAAGATACTATAAATTATGCGGCAGATTTAGAATTAAAAAATAAAATATCAGAATGTTATCACAAAAAATTAGATATAATTGAATATATATCTGTAGAATCTAAAAAATCTAAAAAATTACATGGTGTTATTATGAATGTCACGCCCAGCGAAATCACAGTAAAATCTAATGGTTTTGAAGAAAAGAAGATTAGTAAATTCCATATTCTTAAAAATATAAATAATCCAAGATACATAAATAGAACTGATTATACGAATAATTTTAAAAACTATCCTTGGAGTTCAAGCGATATTTTATTCTTTAATAATAAATATAGAAAGATTTTAAATGTCGAAAATGATGGAGAAACAATTAATTTTAATTTAGATAATTCTATTGAAAAGGTTTCGACAGATGAAAGTTCTTCACCTCCATCTTTATCACCTCCTGTCGAAGATGAATCAACTTCTGACACAACCCCGGAGGCGGCGGCAATGAAGGCAGAGGCGGCGGCAATGAAGGCAGAGGGCGATCGATTGATGAAAGAGAGCAACTTCGCTGAAGCCGAAGGAATGTATAAAGAGGCATTAGACCGCCAACCCGATAATCAAGAGTTCCAGAGACTCGCGAATGAAGCTAAGAGGAATAAATTAATTGCTATAAAAGACAAAATTACGAAAGATTTCGCAGAATCCAAAAGAGAAATCAATGATCTGAAACAAGAAATATTCGCCCTTTCTACAGTTTCGACTGCGGGTTTAAGTGATGGTTCTAGAAAAATTTTAGATATGTTCAAGGATTCAGATTTGAATCCAAAATTCATCAACTACGACCCTAATGATACTCAAAAGAAAAATGAATTATTTATCATAAAAATAATTGGACTAATAATATCACGAATATTGAATCTTATTGATAATTATAAGGCCGGCGATACGAACAAGCAACAATTATGGGATAAAATAAAATCATATACGGATAAATTTCCACCACAATATTTTGACAGTGAGGGGGGTCAGGGCACTTGGGTAAAAATAAATGATATAAACCGCTGGAATGTGTCGCCAGAAATTAAGACTGCCTTTCTGACCTGGGTAAAACCGATTTATTTAAAATTATTTAATATTTTTAAAGATGATTTCGGCGACATGGAAATTGATGATTATAAGTTATATGTTGAAAAAGAAGAAGTATTTGAACAATTGGACACTGTTTATAGTGAATATACTGAAAAATACAATCAAATGTTGGAGTATCAGAAATTAAATAAAGTTTTTAAATATATTATAAAACAGAAAAAAATACTTGAAAGTGAAATTAAAAGATCAGGTGATCTTGTATTAACTTCAGATACATTAGAATCTGAATCAGATAGTGATGATAAAAGAATTGGAGATTTAGTTAAAGAAATACAAGATATCAAAACTGAATTTGAAGGTATTAAAAGAGGGGGGGATTCCTCTACAAATAAAGTATCTTTAGATGAAATTATAAATTATAATAATATTCCAGAAAATACTGTAGAAACAGACAAAAATAAAAAATATGTATTATTCCACAATATAAAACATTATTTCAAAATAATATCAAAATTGGGGGATAATGTTACGTTGAATGTAATTTATGTGAATAAAGATGTTGATAAATATACCTATGAAAAAGGAACAATTAGTAGAGTAAATAGCGAATTAATAATTAAGAATTCTGACAAAACAGTTAAGATTGATTTTAAACAATTTTTAAATTCAACATTAGAACATATTGTAAAAATAGCCAAGACAAAAAACTTAATTTTTGAATATATTTTCATTGACAGAGGATTTAATACTAATACAGATAATATAGAAAATTATACAAATTTAATAAATAATCTTACAAAAATTAAAGATTATACTAAAAATTTAAAGAAAAAGAAAAATATGTATTCCAGTGTAGTAGGGAAAACTAATATTGAATTATTTCAAATATGGGAAAAGGAAAACCGATCAATGTTTAGCGGGTTTAGCGATAAAGGCAAACAACAAACAAAGAAATGGTATGATCTATTATTTGAAAAAATTTTTGAAAGACTTATTGAAAATAAAAGAGATCGCTCAAGCGAATTAATACCTATAAAAAAACAATATGATAAAAATGTAACAAAAATAAATTTATTAAATAAATCGGATGGAAGTCAGGACGATGTTAATTGGACTAATCTAATTACATCCATTTTGTTGGGAACTAAACAAAACAAAATTCCAACATTATTATCTAATCGTTGGAGTCATAGTAAAGCAGATAGTATAAAATATATGAAACAAAAACAGAAAATTAGCGAAATGGGCGATGATTGGGAATTTATAAATGAAGCATATTTAAAAGAAATTGAAAATGTATTAAAAGATTTGGGACCACCTAATACTTCATATCACTTAAATAATATAAAACAGATAGAAAAATATGTAGAACAAATAAAATTTTTATCTAAAAAAATATTTGATATTGAAGGAGAAACATATAATTTATATCAAAAAATTGAAAATAATGATTATAATAATTATACTGATTTCTATGATATTTCAATAAATAAAGATATTATAACTAGATTAGATGATATTAATATGATCAGAGGTAATGATGAAGAAAAAAAAATAATATTTAATAAGATTACTACAAACTTTGCGAATTTTCGTAAATCAGGAAAAAAACAAATAAATCCTTTAATTCAAAAATATATTTGTGATTTAAATATTACATTAATTAATAATAATTCTTTTAAAAAATTCGAAAACATCAATAAATATGATAATTTTTATAAAATAATGGAAAGTGATTATCTAAAATTAATAGAACCAACTATCGATTATGATAGAATATATTATAATTATATAAAAGATATACAAAATAATGGTTTGATTAAATATTCCAAACTTAATTATGAAATAAAACCAAAAACAGAAGAAGAACAAAATAATTGGTTACAAAAAGATGAAAATAGACCAAAATATAATATAAAAAAAAGAGGAGTATCAATATCCGATTTATCTAAATTGTTTTTTCAAATAGAACAGAATGATTCACCTAGTGAAGGGAAAACAACGAATGGAGATAATAATAAGAAAAATGACTTGATAAGGACGGTCAATGTTCTAATATCACAATTTAATATTTATTTTGGAGATAACCCAGGTATGGAGATAGATCCAATCTCAGTAGATGGAAGCACCCGAGCAATAAACATAAATTTGGAGACAATTCGAAAAGCAATGATCGAGTCCGATTCTACGAGTACTGAAAGTGAAAAAATAAGTAGATGGCAGAAACCTAGATTTATTTCTGATTTTATTGAATGTTTGAAAGATATATTAATATTAGATAATTTAGGTGATTTAGATATCCAGATTTTTAATAATCACGCTAAATTAAATAAATTAGAAATGGTAAAGGGTAAAAAATCAACTTATTTGATATATAATAAAAATTTTGATGATAGTTACATTAAATATATATATTTTGATATGGAAAAATTTAAAAATTCTTATTTTAGAAACATAAATCAAAAAAATATTAATAATATTCGTATTTATTTAGATCAATATATAACACAAATCAAGACATCAACCGAGAATATCCATCAAAATTATATTGATCGATTACCAAATTTTTTAAGTTATTTATTTGTGAAGTATATAAGATTATCTAATATTGAAGAAAATATTGAGATAACAGAAGATGATATTAATAAAGATACAGATGAATTAGAATATAGTTATTTTATATATTTAAAAAAAAATAATAATGTAAATATTTATAATGAAGAGGATGGTTTTATTTCTGAAGGAATATTTAATGATGTTAAATTACGAAATTATAAATGGAGAAAAATTGAAAAAATAATTAAAAATAAAGATAGTAGTTATGATTTATATATTGAAGGTTCTTATTTTATTAAGAATGTTTCAAAAAGTTTAAATAAACTAGGATTTCCATATATTAAATTAGATAATGAATTTATTAAATTATTAAATTTATTAAATTCTAAAAATAATTTCGATCAGGGTGATTATGATCATGATAGATTAAATTATAATGATAATTATATTAATAATTTGGAAAATTATTTACCGCGAACATCTATACCCCATCCCGTCCAAGGCACCCATTTGAGCAACTGTTTTCAATATTTACAAGTGGATCATATAAAAGATAATTTTAAACCTGTTAATAATTTTGATTATGGTTTGGATGAAAATGAATTAGGGATAGATAAATATAAAAAATCTTTCGCATTTGAATTTGAAAAACAATATATCAAAAATATAGATAAAAATATAATAAAAATAGAAGAAGGTCCTGTGGAAAAAGATAGATATAAATGGGATAAGAATTGTTATAAAAAATCAATACTTTCTGATGATCTGGTTCAGTCAACAGGGGAGAAGAAAATTGTGTTAGATGGATCATATATTAACAAGTTTAGATTATTTAATTATTATTTCAAAATAGAAGACTTTGATATAATATATGATTATAATAGAGGTTCTCCTAAATTTTTACTTGATGATAATATTGAAATAAATAAACCTTCTAAAAATTTCGAAATTGGAGAAATAAAATTTAGTGACAAAGATGTCGAAATTCAGGACTTAAGAAGTAATATATCTATTACATTGCCTACTTATAATAAAATAAAAGATGAAGATAAGAAAAAATATATGAATATAATTTCACTAGACACTTCTAAAAAATATACATATGAAATATCTACTAGTAACGTTCGAACTGTAAGATTAATTCTTAATCAAGATAGTAATAATTCTAATATTTCTGTATTAAAAACTAAAATATTAAAATTTCATAATAATAGACCAAATTTTGTAGATCTGGATCTATTAACACATAAAAAACCAATTGACTTAGTAATTAAGGGTTCTCTGTTGCCTAAAATACAAACAATAAATAAATTAATTATGTTAAAATATTCTATAATGGAAGATGAAGTGCCAATAGATGAGGGAATGAATAGTTTAGAAGATATTAATAAACTGATTGAAATATATAATGATTTAAATAATAAATTACATAAACTAGAATTTGAAAATATCAATAATATTCATAACAAAATATATAATTACATTATGAAAAAAGAACATCCCGAAGTACCGGAAATAAAAAAAGATATTTATTTCATAACAGATCAAATAGATTTATCGGATTCAAATACTTTACTTTCTGTATTATCTAAAGATTTAATTCAAAATATAAATGATAAATTAGATCAAAAATTTATTGAAAAAATCAATTTGATGTATAATAAATATATAAACTCTAGTTATGATTTCGAAAGTGTATATAAATTTATAAAAGATCCCAAAATTAAAAATTTTTATGATATAAATATATCATTAATAGGGTTAATATATAACTTTTTAAATAAAAATCAAGGAGAACCAGGAACAGAAATGGTAAAAATATATGAAATTTTAGATAAATATATTCCATATAATAAAATAGATACTTATGATAAATTAAATAAATATAATATTATTAAAAATAGTTTATATATTGGAGATATATATAATTTAATAAATATAATATTTGATGGTATTCTTAGTATAAAAGGACAATTAACAGAAGAATATCATCAAATATTTATAAATTTAATAGAAACATTAAAACATGAAAATAGTTTGAATGGTTTTAATACTAAATTCCCTTTTCAAATGGTATCTAACAAAAGATTTGTTGATATATCACCTGATAATATATCATCAGATTCAGGAATAAAAATTGATGAAATAAAAACAAGAATAAATAATGATTTGTCATTTAGAAGTAAATTAAATGATTTATCAATTGATGATCTAATGACCTTATCTGGAACTTTAAATCAAGAATTTAAAGAAAATGTTGAAAAATATATTGATGATACAAAAGAACGAATTTTAAATGTTAGTGGTGGGGGGAGATCACAGATAGGTGGTGAGGATCCACTAGATAAAGTAATAGAATCAGATACACCCAAATATAATTTTATTAATAATTTTGAAGACAAAATAATTACTCCTAATGTTATCAAAGAATTACTTGAAGATGAAGATAACATAACATTACTTGGAAAATTACAAAGTGATAATAAATTCGTGAATGATGAAGAAATAGATCCTGATTCAATATTATCAAAATATATGAATATTGGCAGTTCATTTTATTATAATTTATTGAAAACATTCTTAACTTTTGGTTTAAAATCAGAGGATGAAAATGAAAAATATAAATTTAAAGAAATAATAAAAACAAAATCTACGAATAATTGGATAGGTTATGGAATATACGAGGATGATAAGAAAAAAATTTTAAGAGAAAATATTTCATTAGAAAATCTAATATTAGATCTATTAAATGGTGTTATAAATTTTGATGACGATATTAAGGATTATATTAATTTTGATATGAATAATAAATTTTATTCTTATATATCAAGAATATTTTTAAATATATATATTAAATGTGTTGATAATGAACTTGATGAGAATGATACAAAAACTATTGATGATATTACCAATATATTAAAATTATATTTATATTCAAAATATTTAGAAAATAAAGACTATGAATCATATAACAATTTAATTGGTAAATTATTTATTAGCATTTTGTTTGAAATATATGAAGTATTATCAAAAGTAGCAGAACAAAAATATGATCCAAATATAGATAATGAATTATATAGATTTGCATCTTTCGGATTCAAATTTTTAAGTAGTTCTGGAACAACAGAAGATCAATTTAAAAATCATTATGGAAATCTCAAAACATTAAAATTAATTCCAGAAATATTCAAGAATTCTAAACCTCCTGGATCTTCGTTTCGCCCTCCTTTACCCGGATCGGAAACTATTGTGTATTCAGAGGGTGGTGGTAAAAAAAATAGGAAACAAGTTGGCGGAGAAGCTGGTATAAATTCGGATAAAATAAACAATTATATAATTAATTCTGATAAAGAGTATCTTTTAACATATGATAAAAAAAGATTTTATTTATTTGATATAAGATTAAAAGATAAACAATCTGATATAAATAATTTTATTATAAATGATTTAACTATTATAAAAGATGAAGGGGAAAATTTACTAAGGTATATGTGTAAATTTAATAGAGATTTGTTGAATAATATGAATATTATTTATGAATATTACAAGGATGAAGATTCTAATCCAATTGTTAAATTTCTTAAATTGTTTAATGATGTTAATAATAATATGAATTTAAATGATATATATCGTCAAAAAATATCAAAGCAATCTTTGGATACATCGACAGTTTATAATAGATATAAATTAGATAAATATTTAGAGGTTGGAAGTATAAGTTTGTGGTATAAAAAAGAATTACAAAAATATATTTTTGTTGGGAAAATAGACGATAAATATTATGTTATTTATATAGAAGGTAAGTTAATTGATGAAAAACAAGATGGAAGTAAATATAAGATTAATTCAAAAGGGTATTTTAATAAACACAATATAACTGAAGATTTTTTAAAGAGTAAAGGTTATTCCAAAATTAATAATATATTTATACCGGAAAAAGGATCTTCAGGGAAGAAAAAAATATCATTAGATGATATTACAGAATTAGGATTACCTTTACAAACAATATATAAATCTAATAATGATATTAACTTTGAATATGAAATTAATACTAAAATTAGATACACTAAAAATTCAAAAGATAAAGAATATGTATTCCCAAAAATTAGTGATTTAAAATATCAAGAAAATGATAAAAAAAGAATTATTTCTTGGACAAATGATACTATTGATTTAAATAATTATGACAATCCAAAATTAGAATCAATAATATTTACAATAAAAATTAATAATACTACTATAGAAGAAATAATTACAATAGATAAAGAGAGAAAATTTGATTTTAATAGTATTGATTCAAATATATTGGATGATGATAATATAATATCAAATGAAGAAAATATAACTTACAAGTTATATAAAAATTTAAAAGATGAAACAGGGAAAATTGATATTAGATTATTAAATGAAATATCTGACTCTCAATTCTTATTAAGTAAAATAAATGATATATTAGATGTAAATAAAAAATCTTTATTTGAAAAAACTATAGAGGATGTATTAATTAAAAATCAGATGAAGATTAGTAAATATATAGAAGATAATATAAATTCAATTATAGAATCGTTGGCGGAAGGTAATCACATATTTAAAGGTAATAACACCAGACTTCGTCTAGAGATTTATTATAATAAAAATATTGATCAAACTAATTATGAAACTATATTAAACATACTAAAAGATAATGAATCAAATGATGGTCTAGAAGCCACCGTAACAGAAAAACTAACAACAATTAAAAAATCTCTCAAAGAATTGGATAACTATTTTGAACAACAATTAAGATTAAATGATTTAATATATAAATATAAAGATATTTATTTAGATAAAATACAAAAAAATGATAAATTTTTTATAGAAAAATTTGAAGAATTTCTTCATTTAGAAATTGATGATGATGATAGATTATCATTGGGTGATTATGAAAAATTGGAAAATTATTTCGAAAAAATAAAACCAAGTGTAAGTAGTGAAGAAACTGGTGAAGGGAGTAGTGATGGAAGTAGTGAAGAAACTAGAGATGTTGGAAGTGGTGCTGTTGGAAGTGGTTCTGTTGGAGGTGCTGTTGGAGGTGGAGGTTGGTTTGATAAGTTTATACCCTCCTTTTTAAATAAAAAAGAAGAAAAGAAAAAACCACTCAATAAAATAATATTTAGAAATATTTACAGATATTTATTGAGTTATTTAAATTTTGCTAATTTTAAAAATATTCCACAAATAGTTAATACGATTGATAAGGTTATTGTAAATAAAATAAAAGAAAAAAATAAATATAGTAAACTTGATTTATTATATACATTATTAATACAGAATTTTGATTTAATTAATAATATATTAAATGTTGACGTAGAAAATTCTTTAAAAGAAAGTGATAAATTAGAATCTTCTAAACAAAAAATATCTGATGCTAGAAAAGAATGGGGTGAGAGTGAAGAAGAAAAATTAATTAAAATCATGAAATTTGAAGTTGATGAAAAAGATGATATAGATGAAATGCTTGATGAAGTAGTTGAAGAAAGTTACGAAAATGAAGAAAATAATTATATTTCAATAGATGAATCACCTGATAAAACAAAAACAATTGAGGATAATTTCTATATTAAATTTAAAGAAAACAAAGAAAAAGGAAAACCCTTAAAATGTCCAAATAACCAACACATTGAATGTTTGAATGAAAAAACAAAAGGGTTATTAAATGTAGGTGATTATTATTTTAATGAATCAGAATTGTATATAATTCTTGAAGTTTTAACTGCTGTTAAAAATGCATCGTCAATATTATCATCATTAGTTGGATCACCAAATGATAAGATTTTCTATAAAATAAGATTATTTATAAAACCGGATAGAAATATTAAAACTAAAATAATGGAAGGAATGCGTTATGAATTTTATGTTGAACAAGAAAAAATAGACACTAGTAAATTTCAAGATAATAATATTTTTGAAAATTTACAATTTCCTTTGATTAATATAAATGAAAAAATTAAAAACAAATTGACACAATTTTTAAAATATGAAACATATATTGACCAGAGTAATAACAATTTAAGTGATATTTTAAGAACAAAATTACTAAATAAATCTTTAGAAAAATTTTCAACACAATTATATACAGAAGTTCCTAAAAGTGAAGAAAAAATAACTAAAAATCTAGTTTCTCTTGATAATTATATAAATGAAAGTATAGGTTTAGTTGAATCATTAGAAAAAGTGAATTTTAGATACATTAAAAATCAATTAAATGATTCTTCTAAATATGATGAAATGAGTTTAATTCTATCTTATTATTATTATTTATCGGATAATAAAAAACAAATATTGAATGAAATATTTGATATTGCAAAAGAAGAATCAAAATTAAAAAGGTCTATGAATAAAATTATTAAAAACTTTAAAGAAAAAAATATTATGGATTACAAAAAATTAGAATTTTATGATATAGAATTACTAAGTATAAGATTATTATATAGATTAATTATCACATTTTATATTTATTATTATTTTAAAGATTTTTTTTCGGAAAATCCTATAAAGAATCAAGAAATTATAAATAGTATATCTATATTTTCAAATATAGATAAATATCATAAAAAACAAAATGATCCAGATAGTAATTCTCCTGAAATAAAACTAGATAATAAATATATATTATTCTTATCTGATAATTTTAATTTATTTCATTTTGGTAATTACAATGATCAAGAAGATCCATTAAATATAATAATTGAAGTAATTGATGAACATAGAGAAGAAATAATGGATATGAAGGAAATTTCTTCTATTGAAGAAATTAAATCAAATATTGGAGAATTAAAATCGAAATATAATGAATTATTAAAATCATTTTACGATTACAATAATAATAAAACTGAAGAATATTTATTTATGAAAAATTTAATTAATTTTGATAAAGATAAATTTGTCAATGCTAAAATATACGATAATGTTAAATCTAAATTAATATTTAAACAATTAGAAAGACCTGATAAAGTCAGCGTCATTGAAAAAGATCTAGAATCTATTAAATTAAAAAGTCTTCAATATAATATATATGATATAAATAATGATCTTCAAAATAAAAATATAGATGATTATTTATTATATATTAAAAATAAACACAAAGATCAATTAATTATATCATCATATTACAATTCATCTCGCTTATTTACATCATATGATCTTGTAACGAGAGGAGAAGATGGAAGTCCTGATATATATGATTTTATAAAAATAGATGATATATCGGATTATGGAAAAACAGCTTATGGTATTGTTATATTTGATAAAGATAATTACAAATTAATAGATGAATACTTAATTTTAAACAATTATAATCAAAGATTAGAAGGCAACTACGATTATCTAAATAATAATTTTAATAAATTTAAAGAAGATATATTAATTTATAAAAATTTAAATGATCTATATTTTATAGATTTTAGTGATGATTCTCTTGTATTACCATCTGAAAAATTTAACTTAATATATGATAATATTCGTAGTAAGTTATCATCACTATCGGAAATGATAAATAAATTGGATATTATAAGCAAAGCAAATAACAAAAATTACGAAATATTAATAAAAATAAATTCTACTGATTATAGATATGAATTAAATGATGATAAAACTAAATATATATATACAGGTGATAGTTCTTCGAATATTAAAAAAGAATATTCTATAAAAGAATTATTATCAAATTTTCACAGTAATAATCCAATTATTGGATATTTGAGTAATGATAAGAAAGGATTAAAATTTGATATAGATGATTTAATAACAAATGAATATAAAAATTATCTAGAAATATTTGAAAGTAATAAAAAACTTCTTGATCCTGTTAGTGTTTCAAGTCCTGCCTCGGGCACTAATTCTCCTGCTAAAGGTGGAGGTTTAAATGAAGAAGAAGATATGTATGATCTATTTTCAATGTCAAATAATTTAACAAAAGAATCTAAAGATTCTATTTTATCTTTGATTCCTTTGAATAATAAATTAATTAAAAATAAATCAAATCTGTGGAAAATAAAAAATTTAATAAATAAAAATTTAAATTCTAATGATTCATATGATACAGAATTATTAGATTTGAATAAAACAACACCAGAACAATTATCAAATAAACTTTATGATTTGAGTATTATTGATGATAAAACTAAAGAAAAAAATAATATACAAGATATTAAAAAATTATATATTGATTCATTAGGTAAAACTGATAGTAAAAATAATGATTCAATTAAGAAGTATTTAAATAAGATCGAACAATCTTATCAATCAATATTTGATAAAGAAAATTTTGATAATACTGAAATTATAAAATCGAAATTGATACTTGATTTTAATAATAAATTATCAGATTATAATATAAATATTAAACAATCCCAAATTGATTCTATATTTCAAACCAATAAAAATAAAGTTAAATTACCAAGTGAAATATATACATATAAAGAATGTGAAAATTGTTCTTTTGATAATTGGAATGAATTATGTAATCAAATAATTTTGGATGTTGGGAGTAGGATCTCAAGGAATTTATTAATAGATGAAATAAATAGAATATTTGAAATGATTAAAACTAAATATGAAAAAGAACAAGAATCATCTAGAAGATTTGATGAAGAAACATTTTTTAAGAAATTTATTTCTTCTAATATTGTGGAAAGGGATAAAAATCATCAGGGATGGTATAATGAACCAATTATTATGATAGGTAAATTTGAAAATAATATTCCAATGAACGGTACATTTAGATTTGTAACAAATAAAATATGGGGAAGAATTACACAAACTTCAAAATTCTTAAATGAAATAAGTAAAGAATTAAATAATATTGTTGATTTAAACAAAAAACAAAGTATTTCAAATATAAGTCAAACACATATTGATAATTTTAATGATGAAAATAGAGATAAACTAATTCAATTAATTAATAATAAATATTTCAATAATATGAATTTATGTAAAAATTTAAATAATAAATTAATTAATCATTATCATGTTTTTATACAAGATAAAATTAATGATAAATTACAAAATGGAAATACTACTGATTATATATTTATAGATCATTTACTTTACAAAACTTATCTGTATTATTATTTAGAATATTATACCTTTATAAATAATAAAAAAAATAAAATTGAAAATGATAGAAAAAAATTATTAAAAGATATTCGAGGATTATCTGGATTTGATGCTTTAAAAAGTAAATTTTTTGATGATAATTTTGTAATAAAGAAATTAAAAGAATATTTACTTAAACACAGGATATCTGATATTTATAAATATAATAATAAAGATTTATCTGTTAAAAGTGTTATAAAATATGATGATAGAAGTAAAAATGGTAAATTTTTTAGATTAAATTTAACTAAATCATTGAAATTTACCGAAGATGAATCTAAAAAATTCGAATTATGTATTAAAGATATTTATGATTATTATTTAGATAAATTAAAGAAAGAAAAAGAAAAGAAAGATGGGAATAAAAAAGATGATAAAACAAAGAAAAAATTAGCAAATTTAGATTCAAAACATGAATCTGAAAAGAAAAAAATTACAGGTGATTTAAAAGATAGTATAAAAAAAACGGAAAAAACAAAGGATGGTCTAGATGAAAAATTAAAAATGATAGAAAAATTAAAACAAATACAAAACGACCAAAACGAAAAATTAAAAGGAATTATTAGTAAATATGAAAAAGAAAGTATTGAGAATGATAGAAAAATAAAAGAATTACAAAGATTATATGAAATAACTCAAAAGAATTCTAAAGAATTAGTTAATACTATAAATAAAAGTAAAGGGGCAAGAAGAGAAATTAGTGTTAAAACAAGAGAATTATTAATTGATCGTCTAAAACAAATTAAAAGAAAGAAAAAAATAGAAGAAGAAGCAATTGAAGAACTCACACTAACAAATGAAAAATTAAAATTATCTATTGTTCAGTTTAAAGAAAATAGTAAGAAGAAAGAAGAAGAATTAAGAGAAATAGAAAAAATAAAGACTGAATTATTAGAAACAAGTAGAATAATGGAATTAAATAGATTAAAAATGGCTTTAACAGAATCTTCTCTCAGAAGAAAAGAAAAGAAAATGGAAGTCCGTGATAAAACTATCAGAGAAAATTTAAAACAATTAAATGATAAAACATTAAAGAAAAAAATACCTATATCTTTTGATCCACAATATAGAAAAACTAAAAAGAAAGTTAAAAAGAAAGTAGATAGAAAAACTAAAAGTAAGATATAAATTTAAAGTTTAAATTTTAATTTTTAAATATAGATTTTTTTATGGAAACTCCCGGTTTAAAAAAATATACAAATGACAATATTTTTTTAAATACTCTTAATGATTTAACTAGAGATGCTTATAAGACAGATACGAAAGCAAATATTTCTGATAATTCCAATAAAAATATATTTGATACAGATATTATTTTAAATTCAAAAGAATCTTTTGAAAGTAATAATCAACGTTTAAATTCTATGCAAGATGAAATAATTACATTGAAAAATAAGTTGAAAACTGTTTATGAAAAAGATGAAGAAATTCAAAAATTAAAAAATGAAATTGAAAAATTAAAATTAGAGTTGTTATCTGAAAGTAAAAAATCAAGAGAATTAAAAAAATTAGAAATTGAAAATAAAAGTCTTAGAGATCTAAATGATAAATTACAAATTGAAGTAATGAATTGTAATTCTTTAAAACAAGAAAATGATTTCCTTAAAAGTAAATTATCTGAATTAGAAAAAGAAGAAAATAATACAGAAAAAAAAGATAATTCAGAAATAAAAAAAGAAAAGATTAAAGTGGATATTAATAAATTAAAAAATATATTAAGTAATCGTTTAAAATCTTATCATGAAAATCATATTGAAAAATTATTACAAGAAAATGAATTATACGAAAAAGAATATATTGATAAAGATAGATTAGAACAATTATTAAAAGATGTTATTCATATTTAATATATATTTAATATATATTTAATATATATAATGAAAGAATGGATTTCACCCATACCTAGAAAAGTTCATCTTATATGGATAGGAGGTGATCCTCCAGATTATTTTTCAAGTTTTGTAGAATCATTTGAGAAGAATATGCCAGAATTTGAAATTAAAATATGGGGCAATAAAGATTTAAAAAAGAAAAATTTCCCATTGACATATGATTATATTAAAAAAGCAAAAAAATATCATGGAAAACCAATGAGAGAAGATGAAGATCTAGGGGGACATATATTATATAATGCCAAAGGAGAACCATATCTCCATTCAAAATGGGCACAAATTACAGATTTAATGAGATTGGAAATTGTTTATACCCACGGAGGTTATTATTTTGATACAACATTTGAAATTTTAAAACCAATGTATAAATTATTTAATAAGAAATATAAATTCGTGGGTTGTAATGAAGTTCCTAGATTTAAAAATGTTGCTTTTTTAAGTAATTCTTTTTTTGGAGCAATTAAAAAAAGTCCAATATTAAAAAGACTTCTTACTAAAAGAAGTTTAAATAATATTAGATTTGATAGTATTTATGTAGATAATGAAACAGGACCAGCTTATTTAAGAAGTGCTATTAAAAGTAGTGATAAAAATTATAAAATATTTCCTAGTACATATTTTTACCCCTTTGTTGAAGAATATTCCCCTGGGCAAGATCCTCCATATAGAAAATCAGGTAAAAATAAATGTTTTAGTAATAAAAAAACTAAAAAGAAAAAGAAAATTAAAAAAGGATATATCGAATATCCTTGTAAAAAATATCCTAAATCATATGCTCTTAAACACTGGCAGTTAGGTAAATCATGGTCTGTTCCTACAGAATATTATACTGATGATTAATTTATTTATGATAATTAATTTATAAAATGCATTACAAATGATAATACAGCAATTAGGTAAATATGAAAATTCATTCCAAATTGTGTCTGTGATGAACAAGAGATTAATTGTTCCATTTTTTTTGTATTTTTACCTGTCCTATTTATAACACATCCATCAGAGAAAAATAAAGGAAATAATATAATAACACAAAAGAATATAAATATTGTTCCTAATGGTTTTAAAAAGTTTACAACAGATGGTATAATTGGATTATTATAAATATATTGATATCCTATATATAAACTAAGTAATGTTATTAATAAAATTCTCAGAGATCCTATTGATAAAAATATATTATATTTAATATTATTAATATTTTTATTATAATTTGAATTTTTAGTTAATTCTTTTATATAATCAAATATATAAATGTAATTATCTTTTTTTTCTTTATTACTTAACCACCAAATAATAAAACTTGAAAGTAATTGTAATATTATACCAAATATATATAGAGCAATTATTCCTACAATTAGTGAAGTATATTTATTTTTATCATCTGATGTTATGTTATGATATATTAGATATATTAATGATACTAGATAAAATAATTTATAACTATTTATTATCTGAAAATCATCATTACTTATGGGTTTAAATTGTCCAAAATAACATATATCTTGATTTCCTTTCCCATCATCATCAATCACGTAATTTTTAGTAGAGTAAAACAACATAAATGTTGATATGATCATATAAATTATGGTAATTCCTATAGGACTTGTTTTAAATCCAACTATTAGTGAAACTAATAAAATGATTATAAAAATGGTTGTGTCTGGAAAAAAATTAAAATCTTGATGAATATTTAAATTATAAAATAAATCATCTAGTCTTACTTTAAGTCCATTATCAACATTAAGGGCGTTTAACACTATAAATATTGTAAAAAAGAGTAGAGAAATCATTAATCTCGGGTGATTCATTATTCTTTATATATATTCTTAATATAAATAATTTAAAATTTTTAAAAATTTGATAGTTAGTTAAAGATAATTTATCAATTATAATTGAGAAAGAGAAAAAACAATTTACAAAGAATAAAAGAACAAAGAACAAAGAATCTTACAAGAAAAGGGCAAAGGACAAAGGGAAACAACTCTCAGAGAAAAGATGACTTCTGTTGTAATGAGACTTCCAGGATTCAACAAGGACGTGAAGATTTCGGATATCATCGGTCCATCGAAGGAAATGTGTGACAAGAACCAGCGACTTCGCAAGAATCCCTCTATCAGGAAGAACGTTATTCTTCCTACATGGAAGATGTACAATCTCGGAGTCGAAAAGGGAAAGATTGAAGGTGAAAAACCAAAGACACCTCTGGTTGTCCTCAACAAGGATGACGAAGGATTCTTCGCGGAGATCAAGACAGAATCTGAAGTCATGCTCAAGTTTGTCAAGCACAATCTTGAGAAGTATCAGAAGGATTTCAAGGCACCTGAAAAGAGATTCCAATTCTCTATCTACTCTTCTTTCCCACAAGATTGTATTCCACGCCTGATTGGTAAGAACAAGAACTCTCTTAACAATGTCATTAGTGAAGCAGTTTCACAACTTGATGAAGATACAGATTCTGAAGTAATGAAGATTTTTGAAGATGGTTCCAAGACAAAGATCTGGATCAAACCTTTTAGTGTGAAGGGGGATTTTGGTGAATGGATGGATAAGGTCGCGAAGAGTAAGCGTCAAGAAGTCACTGGGTGGGAGGTGAATCAGGGAGATGAAATGATCAAGATCGATGTATCATCCTCGGGGATGGATTTGAAGAATTTTGAAGATTTTGCTTACTGTCTGACAGATTCTTTTGATACAAGGATCAAGGAAATTCTAGAACAGAATGAGCGTTTTAATGAAAAGAAGAAGGAAGAACTAGATGCTGTCATGGATATTCTTGATAGAGATGAAGACGAAAACTGAATAAATTATGAAATTTCTAAAATTCTTAAAAATTATTATTAAAATTTTTTATGTGATTACAATAATAAATAATCAGCAATATTACTAAAAATATCAAATGATCCTTCGAGTTCAACATGTTTCAATAAATTTTCAGAACAATATTTATTATCTTTTCCACAATTACATTTAATATTCCCCATTGTATCTACTCCATCATATACTCCATTGGGGAAACATTTATCAAATTCATTAAATTCTTGTGATTTCATATTATCTCTATATTTACAATTAGTACATACTTGAATGCATGAGTTTGTTTTACTACACCATGTGAATCCTTCCGGACATTCATTGGATAGCACGGTATTTTCACCCATTCCATTATCAGTATAAAATATTTTCCCGGTGAATCCTTCGATTCCACTTGATTTATTTATTTTTTTTATTTCATTAGAAACTTCATTATTGAATTTTCTGATACCATAACCCGCATCTATATCTCTTTTAATGATATAATTTTCAAATTCTCTAGAAATATTATCATATAATTTGTATTCTGAAGCACAATATTTATCTCTACCTTTACTAGGATCTTGGATACAATTAAGGTTCATATCATCGGCATTTTGTGAATTCAAATCCAAATAATTACATAGATTTAGTTTATTCATTTAATATAATATAATATATATAATAAATTTGATATTTATTAATATGTCTTTAATTAGTGTTTATGTATGATGGAAAATATTATTAAATTAAATAATAAAAATAAAATAGAAATTTTGCCTTATGAATTAGATTTTATAACAAAACTTAAAAGAGAATATCTGAAATTAAAAATAAAAATATTAAATGAAATAATTCGAGAATTAACCTATAATTATAAATTACTTAAAAAAGAATAACAAAGATAATGTATATATGGTTGCGATTGGAATTGATTTAGGAACTACATATAGTTGTGTTGGTTGGTGGAAAGATAATCGTTGTGAAATTATTGCTAATGATCAAGGAAATAGAACAACTCCATCATATGTTTCTTTTACAGATTCAGAAAGATTAATTGGCGATGGAGCAAAAAATCAAGCTTCTATGAATCCTGAAAATACTATTTATGATGCCAAAAGGTTAATTGGTCGAAAATTTAGTGATACAACTGTTCAAGCAGATGTAAAATCTTTCCCCTTTCAAGTAATTGAAAAAGATGAAAAACCTATTATTAAAGTTAATTATAAGAATGAAGAAAAAACATTTCAACCTGAAGAAATTTCATCAATGATTTTAACAAAAATGAAAGAAGTTGCTGAATCTTATATTGGTGAAAAAGTTGATTCAGCTGTAATTACTGTTCCAGCTTATTTTAATGATTCTCAGCGACAGGCAACAAAGGATGCTGGTCAAATAGCTGGTCTAGAAGTATTAAGGATTATTAATGAACCTACTGCTGCCGCGATTGCCTATGGACTCGATAAACGTGAAGAAGAAAAGATGGTTCTAATTTTTGATTTGGGTGGTGGAACATTTGATGTTTCATTATTGTCGATTGATGATGGTATATTTGAAGTTAAGGCGACAGCCGGAGATACTCATTTGGGTGGTGAAGATTTTGATAATGTGGTAATGAAATATTTTATTGATGAATTTAAAAGGAAAAATAAACACGATATTACCGATAATAAGAGATCAATTCGAAGATTAAAAACAGCGTGTGAAAGGGCAAAAAGAACTCTTTCAAGTAGTAATACAGCTTCAATTGAATTAGAATCTCTTTATGAAGGTATTGATTTTTTTTCTAGTATTACTAAGGCAAGATTTGAATCTCTTTGTATGAATTTATTTCAAAAATGTATGACACCTGTTTCTAAAGTTTTAAGTGATGCTGGTGTCAGTAAAAGTCAAGTAAATGATATTGTTCTCGTTGGAGGTTCTACAAGGATCCCTAAAGTTCAAGAATTATTAAGTAGTTATTTTAATGGAAAAGAACTAAATAAGGGTATTAATCCAGATGAAGCTGTTGCTTATGGTGCTGCTGTTCAAGCAGCAATCTTATCAGGTGGGACGAGTGGTTCAGAAAAAGCAGATGAAATTTTACTGTTAGATGTTGCTCCTCTTTCTCTTGGTATTGAAACAGCTGGGGGAGTTATGACTAAACTAATTGAAAGAAATACTACAATTCCTACAAAGAAATCACAAACATTTTCTACTTATGAAGATAATCAAGATTCTGTTATGATTCAAGTTTATGAAGGTGAAAGAACGCTTACAAAAGATAATAATGAATTAGGTAATTTTAAACTCGAAGGAATTCCTCCATCAAGGAGGGGTGTCCCTCAAATTGAAGTAACATTTGATTTAGATGCAAATGGAATCATGAATATTGAAGCTTGTGATAAAGGAACTGGAAAAAAACAAGCAATTACGATTAAAAATGATAAGGGTAGATTAAGTGCTGAAGATATTGAAAGAATGATTCAAGAGGGAGAAAAATATAAGGATGAAGATAATGAACATAAATTGAAGATTGAAGCAAGGAATAATCTTGAATCATTATTATATCAGACTAGAACTAGTATTGAAAATGATGAAATTAAAAATAAATTAGATGAATCTGAAATAAAGATGTTAAATGATTTAATTACTGAAACAGATACATGGTTGTTAGATGAAAAAACTAAAGATGAATATGAAAGTAAATTAAGTGAAATTAATGATAAAATTAATCCTATTATGACGAAGGTTTATCAATCAGGCAATATGCCTGGCACAGGCAGTATGCCTGATATGGGCGGTATGCCGGATATGAGTGGTATGCCGGATATGAGTGGTATGCCGGATATGGGAGGTGTACCAGGTAATGTCCCAGATGGTCCTACATTGGATGAAGTTGATTAAATAAATTATCTATTCTTATTTATAGATGAATATTAGTTATTGTTTGATTGGTTTTACTTTATTATTTTCTTCAATTTATATGTCATATCTAAAGAAAGATAATGATATGTTTATTCATTTTATGAGTGTTTTAGATGAAAAACAAAAAGAAATTTATACACAAATAATTTATGAAAGATTAATGATTTATATTGCTGGTATGGTTATAGGTATTATATTGGGTTTATATTATTTATTTAATAATAGAAAAGATAATTATCGTCTTTGTAAATTTTTGTGTATTATATATGTTGTTAAACTTGGATTTTATTATTTTTATCCAAAGAGTCCTCTAATGTTATATTCTTTAACATCAAAAGAACAAGTTGATTCTTGGGCAAATATTTATCTTGAAATGAAAAATAGATGGAAGGAATCATTAATTGTAGGATTATTAGGTTATTTAGTATTAAGTTTTATAGTTTAATAAATATTTAAAATATAAAGATAGTATATTATTATGGAAAGATTTGTTGAATTAATTAATTCTCAGAATAATATGAATAATAGTAATGTTAATATTGAATTACTTGAATTATTAATCCAAAATATTGGAGATAATATTCAGATTATTCGAAATAATAATGCTGATAGAAGAGAAAATAAAGTTTCAGATGATTTTTTAAATTCTTTAAGTGAAATTGAAAATGATAAAAAAGATTTATCTTGTTCTATTTGTTTAGAAGAATTTAAAATAGGTGAAAAATGTATTAAATTACCTTGTGAAGGTAATCCTCATTATTTTCACAAGGGTGATGATAATTGTCCCGGAATTATAGAATGGTTTAATAAAAATAATACATGTCCGATATGTAGAACAGAATTTCCTTCCGAAGAAAGACCTATTATTCAAGAAGTTCATTTTGATTTAAATGTTGATAATATACCTAATCAAGATACAGAAAATACTGAAGGTGCTGAAGTTGCTGAAGGTGCTGAAGGTGCTGAAGGTGCTGAAGGTGCTGAAGGTGCTGAAGGTGCTGAAGGTGCTGAAGGTGCTGAAGGTGCTGAAGGTGCTGAAGGTGCTGAAGGTGCTGAAGGTGCTGAAGAACAACCAGATGAACAACCTGATGAACAACCAGATGAACAACGTGATGAATTAATGAATATAAGTGGAGATAATTTATTAAATTTTATTAATAGAATTTATTTTGCTAGATTTATTAATAATGAAGATTTAATTAGAAGAGAAGAAGAAAGACAACTAAATCAAGCTCTTCAAAATTCGTTAGAAGATCAATAATATATAATAACTATTAATATAAATGAGTATTCAAAGTGTTGATTCTGCTCCTGAATATATTCTAAATTTCCTTAAAGATAATTTAGAACAATTAAATAAAATTTATGATGATGGAAAAGATAGTTTAATACAAGATGGTCTTTTAGTTTGTAAATGTTCTCAAAAAGAAAACAGAATAGATATTCAATTTATGACTGATGAAATGTTTTCTGAAATAATTACTAAAGAATCATGGATTCCTTATAAAGAAAGTCTTCCAAAAGATAAAAAATTTATGTTTATTCAAGATTTAGATCTTGATTGTGTATTTCTTATTAATTTATAAATTTGATAAGTATTATTGATTGATTGTATTAATCAAAACAAAATGAAAACAACAGAAAAAATATATGATGCTTATCAACTTTATCTTTTGTCTGACAGGAATGTCACGAGGACCCTTCAATACACAAAATTATCAAGAGTAACTTTGACAAATTATATTAAAATTATAGAATTGCTGGATTTTAGTCTTTTAGAATATCTTGATAAGAAAGGAAAAGAAAAATTATCAATTAAAGATGCTTTATATATTTGTAATAACGTATTAAATCCTGAAAATCAATTTCATATTTTTAAAAGTTTTATTCTTTCTCCAAAAAAAGAAAGAATAAGATCTATAAGTGAAGAACAAACATGTATGATATGTGCCGAAACAAAAAAACATTTTGAATTTACTCCTTGTTGTAATACTTCTATCTGTGAATCTTGTTTAGTTAAAACTTTTGAATCTAAGATTCAAGATTTAGTATTTAAATCAGTTGATTGTCCGTTTTGTAATGTTCCATTCTCACTAATTTATTGTAGATGGCTTATGAAAGAAAGATTTAAAAATAATTATAGAAATTATGAGAAAGGATCATCTGATTTATGGAGATGGACGAATGTATATTTCAATAATTTTGAATTTTGGAAATTTTATTATATGAATCTTTATCAAAAATATCTGAAAATAATCCATGTATTAGAAATTAAAAATGATTATATGATTGCTGATAGTGAACCCGATTTTAAAAAACTACTTGGTGATGAAAAATATTATGGAGCGTGTAGTCAATGTACACCAAAATTTACAAAAAGATCCCCTCTAATTAATAGAAATGATTGGAGATATTTACAAGTTTGTGATATTCCTAGACAATGTGGTAATGGAGAAGGAGGTATATTAGTATTAGAACCTGAAATGTTTCGATGTGTTGTTTGTAAAAGTAGAGATGAAAATATGAATGATGGAGAATTTAAAAAATGTCCTCATTGTGGAATAAAAACAGTAAAACCAGATGGATGTAATTTTATCTATTGTGGTGATCATCGTTGGTGTTGGATTTGTAATGAAAGGATTGAAAATAATGATAATGGTCATAATAAACATTATTGGACTGGTCCAGGAACAAGTCCTTATACTAATCGTTGTAGAGAATCAATTGATTCAAATTCAGAAAGATTTGTGATTCGAGGTAAATGTGATTGTTCTTCATGTAAAGGAAATGGCGGTGCTTCAATATGTCGAAATATTGATTGTATGAAAAGGACATTTATTAAATATAGAACAGAGGGTCCAGATGGTCACGAAGATGTATTCAATGATTATTGTATTGATTGTAACAATTAACTATATAAATTATTGTTCTCATCTTTAATAATCTCAAATTTTTTTGGATCATTTTTATTGACAATTTCATTAAATTCTTCAACTAAATTTAATAGATTTTCTGTATCTCTATTATAAAAAAGTAATTCTTGTAATGAAGCAGTAGTATATTCTTTGTGTCTTATTTTTGAATAAAATTCTTCAAATTTGTCCATTTGTCCAGGTAAAAATGTTTCGACCATATTTTTTGTTTGAAACTTGTCGGCATAATCAAGTTTAAGTTTATGATCAATTCTACAAGATCTAACAAATGCTGAATCCAATACTTCTGGTTTATTTGCTGTTAAAAATAACATGGTCCCCTCTATACATGTAAAACCATCTAAACAGTTTAAGAATCCCTGTAAAGTTATTCCATTATTATCATCTCCATTTTTACGATTATCGAAAATGGTATCAACATCTTCTATAACTATAATTCTTTCTTTTGAATCTTGATCATTTATATAACTAAAAGCACTTACAAGATCATTATCCAACATATCTTTAACAATTGGTAAAACAAATAAATCACAATCTATTAATGAAGCTATACTTTTAATTGTACTTGTTTTACCAGAACCAGGAGGACCATATATCATGTAAACACTCTTATAAGGAATTCCGTAACTTAAATAAATATCTCTTGTTTCTTTACTAAAAAATGTATGCGTATTTTCAATGATTTTTTCTTTTTCTCCTTTTTTGAGATATAATGTATCAATAGATCTTTTTGGAGATTTTGATAATAAAATCCAATAGTCTGATTTATAATAAAAAATTCTCATTGTATCTTTTGTAGTTTTTCTATAATTTTCATATTCTTCTTTTATTTCATTTTTTGCTTTTTCAATAAATGATAAAAGGACTTCTTTATTCTCACAACTGATTTCAAGTTTTTTTAGTATATCTTCATATGGACTACAATCAGATGTACAAAGTATTTTTGTTAATAATTCTTTATCTTTTACAATTGATAGATTTATTTTGATTTTATAGATTTTATCTTCATATTCATATTTAATATCAATATCACATTCAAAAGGTTTTATTTTCTTTCTTGTTATTCTATCCTTTTTCTTTCTTCTAAATCTAAATTCATTATATGTATTGATATATTCTTCTTCATAAACTAAATTATTAAATTTAGATGGATATTTATTATATAAATATTGTAATACTTCATCATAATAATCATCTATACTAAAGATATTAATTTTACTATCATTATCAATAAATTTTATATTTTTTGTAGGACAATCTACTTTAATTATTTTATCATTTTTAGAATTGATATATGTATTAATCAGAGTTTTAATATCATATTTATAATATGCTAGTATAATTCCTGATATTAAAAAACTATAAGAAGTTAATTTATTTAATAACATGTCTATATTTAATATACCTTTTATCACTTTAAGTAAAATTAATAAATTTGATTTTAATTTAAAAAATAAATTAACATATATTATATACTATGGATTTAATCAATAAAATAAATAATTCAAGAAAGATTTTCAAAAAATATCTTGAATTAGAATGGGATGTATCAAAGGTATCCGATTATTCCAATGAAGAAATTGAAAAATTATATACAATGAAATCAGATAATAATTCACTTTATTTTGGTAAAGCCTCTAACTTAAATATGACATTAAATCATAAAAATATAAAAGATCATAAATTACATATTATTTATTATAATTTTCCGGAACTTAATTCACCCCCTTTAAAGGTGACAAAAACTTGTGGTGATAAAATATTATCTTTATATACCAATGAATTAATTAATCCCGAAGATAGTATAATTTTAATTATTACTGAAAAAATTTCGGAAAATATTGAAAAAACAATAGAAGATGTTTATAAAAAGGGTCAAGAAAAACTTATCATAGAAGGTATCTCTGATAATATTAATGAACAAAATATGAAATTAGATAAAAAATATAAGAGAGAACATTTTAGAAATATTCATTTATTTAATATAAATACACTTGGATTTGATATAGGACTACATAATTCTGTCCCTAAACATAATTGTATTCGTTTTAAAGATGATATTAAAGAAATTCTGAAAAATGTAAATGCCAATGATCAACAATTACCTATTATTTTAAGGACAGATCCAATGGCGAAATTACTAAGATTATCTCCAGGTGATCTTTGCGAAATAACAAGAGTAAGTGAAAGAACGGGCGAATATAAGTTTTATAGAATCTGTAATTAAAGCGTTGAATCTTCAATAATTTGATCATAAACATTTCTAGGTAATATTCTTATTTCAGGTTCTTTATTACATTTAGGATCAAGTTGTTGAACATATCCAGAAACAATACACATTATACCAAATACAAATAATAATAAACTTAGTTTCATAATATAATTATATCTTTTTTTTTTTTTTATAAATTAACTATAATATTCTATTTTATTTAAATCAGGGAAAGATTTAAGATAATCTTTATAATTTGGTCCAGGTGAAGAAGGAGAAGAAGAAGAAATAATATATTTATCCATATTTTCTTTTTTAGGAAAGTATATTGTATCACAACTTGATGGATATTTCGTTATAATTTGTTGTCTCATCTGTAAAGCATATACACAGAAACAGAAAAAACATATCGATCCCAAAACTAAAACAGAATCAAACATATACACTACTATTTATTAAATAATATTATAATTATTCTGTTTTTTCCATTTTTCTTTGAATCCATGGATCACTTTCAAATGAATCTGTAATACTTGAATCAACTTTATTCTCACTTGTAGGAACATTCTCATTTATGATTTCTTCAACTGGTTCATCTGTTTCGGGTTCGGGTTCCATTTCATCGGTTACAGTTTCAGGTTCATCTGGCATAGGTTCCGGTTCCATTTCATCTTCGATCATTTTTTCTTTATTCTCTTCTAGTTTTTTTTTCTTTAATCTAAGTTGTTCTTCTCTTGCTTCTTTAATTCTTTCTCTTTTTTGTTCTTCATAGAAAATATCACGATTAATATTGTTTTCTTGATATTTTTCCATCATATCATTAAGTTGATTATTTTGAAAGACTTCGTCTTCTACTTTATCAGCATTTGGATCCCATGGTAACCAATAACCTACTTGACCGATAAATACATGAAACGAACTATCAACTGTTGATAATTTTTTTGCTTGATTATTTGCTTCTTCTTTTGTATTGAAAACACCCCTTATCTTAATACCTCTTAAACTAGTTTGAAAATCATTTTTTTCATCAAAATCTCTTTGAAGTTTATCTTCGTGTTTGTATGTAAAATCTTTATATTTTTCATAAACATCATCAAATTTAAGATTAAGATCTTTACAATAAGATTGCAGAAATTTAGCACAATTAAAGGCTTCTCTATTTTGAATTAAAGTTTCCGGAGACAAGAATGACATACAGACATAATTTTGACCCGGGATTGGTTGATCAACTTCTAGGTAATCAATTTTCTTATTATCTTTTTCGTTTTCCATTTATAAGAATAATATTATATTTTTTTAAGTATTTTAAACTAAAATATATTTATAAATATATATATATGAACTTTGAAAATCATTTTAATCAACAGAATATAATTAGATATATTATTATGTTTTTCGTTGTTACTGTGGCAACAAAGGTAATACCCACATGTGGTGTGTTACAAAATCACGCTGTTTATGTTGGATTAATTTCAGCAACAACATTATCATTACTTGATATGTGTTATCCAAATTATGTTTTAGATAAAAAAGAAAATTATCATTCATTCAATCATCCATTTAATTAAAAAAAAAATCTATAATATGGTATAAAATGAATATGATTATTTTGGTTCTAGTTGTTGTTTTGGGATACACATATTTTGGGGGTCCGAAAGTCCCTAAAATTCTCAAAGATTATAAAGAAATGTTGTTAGGTGTATTTGTTGGTATTTTACTTCATCAATTTTTTGGTATTAGGATGGAAGGAATTGGGGAAGGAATTGGGGAAGTAATTGGGGAAATCTCCGACGGGGATGGATCCTACAGTGATCCTTCCGGTGGGACGGTAGCGGTGGAGGTCACTGAACCGAATCGTCCGAATTGGTCACAATATTCGAGTGGAATACATCGTTTAACAGATTTGTTCGGGGACGACGAAAAACCTGGAACTGCTCGAGACAAAAATGATTTACTAAGATCTTTTGGTATAGGGAACGTAATAATCGATCGGGGAGGGGAACCTTTATATACATGCTCTAATAATGCGATTTTAACCTATGGTAACACAAGTATAAATAGTAATAATGATGATACCCTTAAAAGTCTTGTTGATCCAGGAAGGGTTGGCATTATTACTTGTCTTAACTCGTTAACGGGAGAAATGGAAAGTGGAAGTCTGAAACTTAATGATAATATGAGCAGAAAAAATATAATTTTATGCGACCGGACTCGGCAAGCGCAAGCGCAAGATGGTGACGGAGTTAAATGTGTTTTACGGGATTAAATGTGTATAATAAATCAAGCACTGGGTATATATTCCCATTTTAATTCTTCACATATTTTTTTCCATATTTGATCTTGTTGTTGTAATTTTTCACGACTCTTCAAAAGAGGAAAAAAACATAATAAATGATCATATTCCAATAATTCACAAAATTTATGAAGAACATATGAATATGATAAGAAATTTTTACGAGTTGGCGGACAATGTTTCATAAATGGTAATTGAATTTCTTTAAATAAACTTCTTAACATTTCTTCAGATTCTCTATTTAATTGAGGTGCTTTTTTGTTACTAATAATATTTATTAAATGAGGAATATTATCATAATATTTATTGTATTTTAGTTTTTTTAATACATCTCTTATTTGTTTGTAAGTAACTTTTGTAAGATCAAGATTTATATTTTTTTGTAATTCATTATAAATATCGCGATAAATATTTTCAGGGATTTCCGTTGTTTCTTTAGCTTGAAATTGTGCTAACCATTCATTAAAATGATTAATCCTTTTATAAGCAAAATAATTTGCTTCTTTGGGTGGATCATTATATGAATTTTTTTCTGTCATAATTATAATTTGTTTTGTATTTCCACATTTACTACAAATTATATTTCCGCTAATATTATCCATTAACATATTAATATTACATTTTTCACATTTGTCATAGTTATAATCTTTATATTTTATATTTGTAATTTCATCATCAATATTACACATATATTCATTAATAATAGTTTTTTTATCCTTTTTAATATCTTCTTTTTGTATTTGTTTTTCAGGTGTATTAAAATAAGTTAATATACCAATATTTTCATTTTTATTATTTGAGGTCGAATCTTTAACATCAGATGAATAATACTGATCTAATAATAGACCATTTTTTTGATAATAATCTAATTTATCTTTATGATCCATATCTTTAATTAGATTCTTATGTATATCATCTATCATTTTACGATTATCTGTATGACATTTTTTTAATGGTTTATCTTTTAAAGACATTTTATATACTTAAAAATATTTATTTTTAAATAACTTATTAAAGTTATATTATTCAAAATAATTTAAAACTATAATTATAAAATATGTTTATGAATACTATTCAGGAAATACCACAATCTGAATTAGGCGAATTTAAAAATAAAGTTTCATCATGGTTGGAATTAGATGAACAAATTTCAAGTTTGGAAAAAAAAGTAAGAGAATTAAAAAAAATAAGAAATAAAAAATTAGAACCAGAAATAACAACCTTTATGGTTAAATTTAATATTTCGGATTTAAATACAACAAATGGAAAATTAAGATGTAATGCCCGTAATACAAAAAAACCATTAAATAAAATTAATATTAGAGAAAATTTATCTAAAGTCATAGAAGATATTGAAAGAGTTGATAAAGCAATGGACCTTATAATTAATAATAGAGAAATAGTTACAACATATAAATTAACTAAACCGAAAAGATAAAATTATTTATTTGTCAATGATTTAAAATTAGTAGAACAGTTATATTGATAATATATATTATCAACATCTATCATATGAACAGCTGGTTGACAAACAATTGGGGGATATACACCATAAACATTAACTATATTTCTTTCTGCTAAAAATGAAATATTCCAGTCTAAAATCCAATCCAATGTTTGTAAATTTTCTAATAATATTTCTGCTGTTTTTCTTTTAATAATATAAGCATGAAGTCCTACAAAATATTTTATGTTTAATAACCCATTTTTTAATTTTGTATTTTTATTGGCATTTTTAACTTTCTTTTTACGAGCATCAATTTCATATCCTAATAATAAAATATCCCAATCATCGGGTAAATTATTCATATTTTTATGAATTTCTTTTTTTAAATCATTTGTTAAAAATTGAATATCATCTTCAAAAATTAAACAATATTCTTTATTTGAGTTTAAAAATGTTTCATATGTTTTCATATGACTTAAATAACAACCAAAATGACCAATATTATCCATATTTTTACTCTCAAACCACCATTTTATTTTATGTATTGCTTTATGATATTTTTTATCATTAATGTCTATTTTTTTACCATCAATTGCTTCTATTCTTTGTGGAATTATATTTTGTTTTTGACAGATAGTTTCTAAATTTAATCTTCTTTCCTTTGAACGATCTAAATTAATGTAATAAAAATTCATATTATTGAATAATTCATTGTAATCTATATTTTTCTTTTCAAATAAAAAATAATAAACTGTTATCAATACTATTACTAAACCAAATCCCATTAGTTCATGTTTATATTCTTTAAGATAATCAATAGTAATTTTATTATCTATTTTTTCTATCTTATTATCATTCATAATAATTTATAATTATTTATTTTTTTTATATTAACCTTAGACTTGTAAAAATAGTTGAAAGATTTTATAAAATATTCTAATTCTTTTTTATTTATTTTTTTGAGTTTATCATAAATAAATGAAATTTTAAGATTTAAATTAAAAGCATATAAATAAGGATAAATAATTGTTCTATTTGTTTTAAATATATTTGATATTTTATCATTATGTATTTGTATTGTTAAACGACTGATATAATTATTATTTACTATTGGATAAAATTTAGTTATCTTATTTTTACGAAGAATTAAATTAAATTTATAAATTGTAAATATAGTATAATAATCTTCAATATTATAATTTAATGTTGTTGTATCTATTATATCACCATTAACATAATCATTATAAATATCAGATATTTCATTTAAATTTTTAGTATAAGTGTATATATTTTCAATCAAATTAAGTGATATTGTTATTTTTTCATTTACAAATAATCTTGATATATCTTCTATAGTAAATTTATTCATTATTAATTTTTGTGTTAAAATTTCATGTGTATCATAATTATCGTATACATTTGTTTGATTATTTTCTTCTTTAATATATGATTTTAAAATTGTAATATTATTATTACATTTTTTGATATATTTTTCTTTTTCATTAAATGTTAAGTATTTATTTTCATATTTAAGAATATTATTTAATATTTTATGTAAAATATATTTATCATAAGATAAATATAATTTTTTAAATTTTAATTTATTCAAACTTCTATGCTTTATAAATTTTGTATTACATGTTATTATTATTTTTGTTCCATAAAATTTATAAGTACTAAGAATTAATAGTATTGATTTGAAAATTTTTTTATCATACTTATGAAATATTTCAAGATTATCTATTATAATTCCTCTATCTAATCTTTTTGATTTATCAAACATGATTGTAATATTTTTTTTCTTTATTATATTTAGTATATAATCATGTATATCTACTTTGTTTTTTAAAGATAATGAATCAATTATAGTTACTACTTTATTTTTTAATATTTCTTTTGCCAACTCTGTTTTACCAATACCTCCTTCACCATATATAAATAAGATATCATTTAAAGAACAATTATTTATTGTGTTTAATTGATCTTTTGATAAAAAAAATGTATCATACATAAATGTTTAAAACGACTTAATTTTAAATTAAAATATAAATTTTTATAAAAGATTTGAAATATCATAGGTATAATTTTGTTTTCCATGACTAACTGGTCTATCCATTGGTGTCGGTAATTTTTCAATATCTTTAATATAACCTAAATATTGTGTGACATTTGAAACTACATTTTGTGAACAATAATCTACAACTCTTTTATTTAATTCTCTAATTTCATTTAATAAATTTTCACTTGAAACTCTGAAATTACCATATTGTAACATTATAGATCTCATTATAATATATAATTCATTTTTAGATTGTTCTGAAACAACATTTTCTGTAGCATTAAAAACATTATATCTTATAGTTTTTTGTATGACATCAAAATTTAAATCAGAAAAAAATATATCACTTAATGCAGTATTTTCAATTATACCCTTTACTGAAGTTTGTTGATTATCTTTATTGATTACGATATCTGCTTCACCTTTATTTAATAATTCTGTATTTAATATTTCAATATCACCTACTCTACCATTATTTACAGTATCAACCATACTTCCTAAAGATACTGATTCATTACCTGAAATAAGATCTTGAACTTGAATATCTCCTTCAGAATTAATATCGGTAGTAAATTCTGGAAATCCTCTATCAGTTTGAGATGGTTGAATTATATTGCCAGTTCCAGAAACGGTTGGTTTTGATAATATATCAAAATCAAAAAAATTTACACCATTATCATCTTGATAAACAACAGATTTATCAATATCTCTTATATTAGCAGAGAATGTATTTGGATCTCCTAATGGAGGTTGATAATTTGCCCCATTCGGGTTTTGAGTTTGATAAAGAGTACTATTCATTTATATACTATTAAATATAATTTAATTTAATTATTTAATTTTAATTTCTTATAATATTTTAGTAAAGCATTACATTCTTCTAACCAAATATCTTTAATAGTTTGTTTAATAAGAGTATCATATTTAAGTTTTATTTTTTCATATTCTTCTTTTAGTTTAATTATTTCTTCTTCTGTAAATAATTCAATTGACATTTTAGTTAAATAATCATAACCATTTGGATATTTCTTATCATCTGATTTTACAATTTTCTTGTTTATAACTTCAGGATATTCATTCTCAATTAAATCATTAATAATATCCTGTTTTTTCCTTTTATAAATAATAATAGTATCACTAATTACATCTTCAATAAATTTAATTTTAGATTCTAATATCTGAAGATCATTTAATAAATTAGTTAATATATATTCTTTTCTTTTTTCATAAATATTATATCTTTCTTCATAATGTAAATCAAATATTTCATTTACAGAATTTAATTTGATAATTTTATCTTTATTGTAAAGATGAATATTCTTTAATGATAAACCTTTAGTATTATGTAATTTGAAAAAATTCTCAATTCCATCTATATGTTCATCATCACTCCATTGTAATCCATTTATAAAACCAATAGGGACTGTAATTATAAATTCTACATGTTTATCAGATGAATTATTAATATAATCAATAATACATTTCTTTGGTTTAGTCGATTTCTTTTCGTTTTCCTTAGATTTCTTTTTCTTTTCTTCTGGTAACAGAGTATCTAAGAATTTTTTATAATCATCAGTCCATTTACCTATTGGTAATTCTGTAATTTTGATTGTATTTTTATTTATTATTTCATATTTACCCTTTGATAAATAATTTTGATCATCAAGTTTAATTATATCTCCCTTAAAATTATTATACCATGGTTTTATTTCTTCATATTCTTTATTTTCTAATTTTCTCTTAATATTATTAATAACATCTATTGGATTATATTTTGGAATACTAGTACTGAATCCTGTTCCAATACCATTCATACCATTAACTAAAACCATTGGAATAATTGGTACATAATATTTAGGTTCAACTTTGATACCATCATCATATTCATAATCAATAATCTGAAAATCAATTGATGGAAATATAAGATCAACTATTTTATTTAATTCTGTATGAATATACCTAGAACTAGCAGAATCATGCCCTCCCATAATTCTTGTTCCAAATTGACCATTTGGCATCAGTAAATTAATATTATTCGATCCAACATAATCTTGAGCCATTCCAATAATAGCAGATTGTAAAGACATTTCTCCATGATGATACGCGGCATTTTCACTAACGTATCCTGCTAATTGAGCAACTCTTATTTCTGAATATAGTTTTCTTTGAAAACATGAATATAAAATCTTTCTTTGACTGGGTTTTAGACCATCATATAAAGATCCAATTGATCTTAATGTATCACTATTTGAAAAGTGAATTAATTCTTTATTAATAAACTCTTGAATTGGAATTTCGGTATCTGAATGATTTAATATTCTATTAACATCATAATTGTATAACCATTTTTTTCTGTCATTTGAAAAGTTCTTATTAAATGCTAAATCCATTGATTTATTTGTTTCTTCGGTAAAGATATAATTATTTAATTTTATATTTTGAAAATATTCTCTTGCTTCGACAGCATTACTAGTACCTAATCCCTTGTAATATTTAATTTTCCATTTTCCATTATTTTTATTTTTTTGCCAATCACTATAATCTGTTAAATTATAAAATGATATAACATTTTTTCCTTTACTAACCTTAACAATAGGAGTTATCATTGATGTAATAAATCCCAATTTAAGTAAACTAGGCCACATTGTATGAAATACATTCATTACTAAACCTTTTATATGAGAACCATCATGATCTTGATCAGTCATTATCATAACTTTACCATATCTTAATGAATTTGTATTTTGATATTCTTTACCCGTTTCTAAACCAATAATCTTTTTAATATTAGTTATTTCAGAATTATTCATTATCTGAGATTTAGATGCTTCTTTTACATTCATTACTTTACCCTTTAATGGGAATACACCATATCTGTCTCTACCTACTACAGATAATCCAGATACTGCCATAGATTTAGCAGAATCTCCTTCTGTTAAAATTAAAATACATTCATTTGATTTTCTTGTTCCAGCCCAATTAGCATCATCTAATTTAGGTATATCTCTTATCTTATTTTTCTTTGATCCATCTGTTTTTTTATTTTCTTTATTAAGTTTAAATTCACTAAATTGAATTACTTTTTCAACTAAATCTGTCTTATCAATAATTTCTTTTAAAAACTTATCTGGAATTGTTGGTTTAGAACCAAATTTAGATTGAGGAGTAATTAGTCTTTCTTTTGTTTGACTATCAAATGATGGATTTTCAATAACACTATCAATAAATAATCTTAAATAATTTTTGATGTAATTTTCTTGAATTACTTTCTTATGTTTCTTTTCAATTTGATTTTTTAATCCAGTCAAAAGTTGTTTTGAAATACAATCAACATGTTTCCCTCCTTTAGGAGTTGCTATACCATTCACAAATGATATTTGTTCAAATTTATCTTTTTTACTTAACGAAATACCGATTTTCCATCTCTTATCAATCTCTGAATAAACAAAATCATCATTTTCAGTAAGATACATCTTTGAATAATCCATAAAATTATTTACTTTTATCTTTTTACCATTCAAAAATACGCTAATATCTTTAGAAGTTATACCAGATATATCATAAACACGTCTATACATTAGATTTATCATATAATCACTAAATTCAACTATACCAAATCTTTCAAAATCGGTGGTCCAAGTTATTTTGGTATATGGTTCTATATCTTTATCAAAGGATGTTATCTTTGGTTTATTTTTAACTTTCATATTATCGGAAAATTTTTGAATAAATTTTTTCTTACGAATATGATCAATTGTCTTTACTTCAAAATTTTTTGAAAATATATTTGTTAATTTAGCACCGTAACCATTCTTACCACCTACAATTTTCTTTTCATCTTCTTTATAATTTCCAGAAGTAAGTAATTCTCCAAATATCATCGACGGAATCCATAAAGGTTTTCCTTTTTCATCTTTTTCAGTTGGATGTTCCGCGACATCAATACCAGTTCCATCATTATAAATACTAATTTCACCCTTTTCTCTGTCAATTGTAACTTTAATATTTTTAACAGGGATATCATTTTTATGATTTCTTTGTTCAATTCGAACACTTTGATCTTTAGCATTGACTAAAATTTCATTGTAAATGTTATAAACAGCAGGAATATATTCTCCATCTTCAAAAACAATATTATTTTCTTTTAAAATAGGTAAATTTTCTTCAATTAAATCACATCCTCCAACATATGTATCTGGAGTTTTATAGATATGATTTTCAAGTTCTTCTTTTTTATAATCGTTTAATTCCATGTTGTACTATATTTATTTAGTAATTTATTTTTAAATAAAATCAAATTTAAATGTATGATAAAGTATATAATGCCAAAGAAAAAGTTATCTAAAAAAACTAAAAAAAAAAAAATTAAATCAGGGTCAAAATATAATAGTATTGAAAATATTAAGGGTGATTTAGATTTTATGGATTTGGATTCAAAAAATACAATTTTTATGAATGATAATAAAGAATATAGGATAACATTAGCAGGTAAATTTAGTGGTGGTAAAAGTGGTGATTTAGTTTATTTAATTAAAAATAATAATAAAAAATATGTGATGAAGATATTTATGGAAAAAAAATCAGCAAATCATGAAATAAAATTACATAAAAAAAATTGTGATATTTTTTCTAAAGTTTCAATGATTCCTAAATTATACTCTTACGGAGAAATCACAAATATACCATTTCATAATGATAAAGTTGGTATTTTTAAATATATGATAATGGAAGCAATTATCAATCCAACTGAATTAAGTGATTATATTAGAAGTAATTGTAAAGAAAATAAAAATAAAAATATTAATCCATATAATATAGGATTACAATTATTATATTATTTAGCAATGATTCATAAAAATAAAGTCAAACACTGTGATATACATACAAAAAATATATTAATAATTAAATCAGATGAAAATATGAATTTGGATTTTTCATTTTTAGGTGGAAATAAAATAAATGTTGGAAAATATCATATTAAAATAATAGATTTTGGTATTTCAGAAATAAATAAACATTGTGAAAGAAATAGAAGATTTATTGGATCTGTATTAGGTGATATTAATCATTGTAAAATATTTAATAAAAAAGATTTTATTCATATAAAAAAAGATGCTTTTTCAATGTTTAAAAAAACAGTAAAGAAGTCTTACAAACCTGGTTATTATATAAATGAAGATTTATATATATTTGTGAAAATATTAAGATTATTAGGTTCAATAGATGATAAAATAATAACTAAATCTATGACAGATAATATTCAATTAACAGTTAAAAAAAATAAAAAAGATGTTCATAAAAAAATATTTAAATTAATGACTTAAATTTATTTAGGAAGTTCTTTTGGTTCTTTAGGTTCTTTTGTTTTTGCCCCTTTTGGTTCTTTTTTATCATCAGATTTTGTAACCTCCACCGAAATATCGGGTTCTTTAAGTATATCTCTAACATTTCCAACTGTTGATATTAATTCTTTACCATTTCCTAATACGTTTAATAATTGATCCATTTTATGATCCATTTCTTTTGTTTTAGAATCATTTTCTATTTTGTATTGTTGTGGCAAATTTTTGAATAGTTCTTTTTGAAAATCAAATTCTTTTTTTTCTCTATTTTCTTTTTTTCCTTTATTAACATCTGCTTTGCCAGGAAATTCTTTTTCAACTTGTTTTCTTTTAATATTTTCAATACTTTTACAAAACGGTTTATATGCTTCTTTATGATCTTCATATTCTTCATATTTACCAGATAATTGAAAATATTGCCACCCTTCTGTTTTTAATTGTTCTGTTGTAATAGCAAATTCAAAATAGTTTTTATCTAATGAAAATAATTGTAAAAATCCATTACAACCTGTTACCATTAAAGAGATCGTCCAAGAAGCCCAATAACTAATATTTTCAAAATTTTTTGGTAATTTAGCAGGATCCATTTGTCCCATAGAAAGTATAGCTGGTAATAAAATAGAACCCGTAGTTACCAAAAAACGAAATATATTATAATATTTTTTAGTATGATTTCTTCTTTCTTCATATTTCAAAACCTCACCCAAAAAACGACTTTTTAATATATTTTTATCTGTATTATTATTTAATTCGAGATTATTAATGATATCTAATACTTGTTGTTTATAACTAAAATCATTTATAATTTCATCTTCATTTTTAATATTATTAATCATTTATTAATTATTTTATTTTTTTTCTATATTTTAAATATATGAAATTAAATGAATTATTACAAAAATTATGTAAACCATCTTATATTTACTTAGTATTGTCATTTATTGGAGTATTATTTTATATTTATCTCATATCTAGCAATAATCAACTTATTAATTCTAAAACAAGAAATTATTTCCACGGAGGATTATTATGCTATGTTTCCTATTCTGTATTTTGGGTTATTGCTATCAATTATATTTGTAAGATTCCTAAAATAGGAAAACCAATTGCCTGGTTGTTAGTCTTATTTCCAATATTATTTATTATATTCTTTTTATTTGTTATATCTTTATTCATAACAGTTTCTTTAGAAAATAATATTAAAAAAGATCAACCTGAACAATTAACACAATCAGGAGAAATTGTAAATTGAATTGCTTTTGAAGAAGGTCTAGATCTTAAATAATAAATACCTGTCTTTAATCCCTTTTCCCAAGAATAAAAGTGCATACTAGTTAATTTAGATATTGTTGGATTTTCTAAGAATAAATTCATACTTTGAGATTGACAAATATATTTACCACGATCAATCGCCATGTCAACTATATATTTTTGTTTTATTTCCCATACAGTTTTATACTTATATTTGATTAAATTTGGAATTTCATCAATAGATAATACAGAACCATCATTTAAAATTATCTTATCTTTTAATTCTTTAGTCCATAAATTAAGAGATATTAAATCTTCAACTAAATAATCATTCATTATCATATATTCTCCTGCTAATACACGCCTTGTATAAATATTAGACATAATTGGTTCAAAACATTCATAATTACCTAATATTTGAGCTGTTGAAGCAGTAGGCATCGGGGCAACTAATAAACTATTTCTTGTACCATATTTTTGAATATTATCCATTAGGTTTTTCCAATCATATCTATTAGATGGTTTTGTATTCCATAAATCAAATTGAAATTTTCCTTTTTGTAAAGGAGATCCTATAAATGAACTATAAGAACCAAGATATTCATCTCTGTTTAATTCTTCATTTATAATATTATATTTTTCTCTTATTTGATCCATTTCTAAAGATGTTGTGAATTCTCCATTTTCTGAAACAAATCCTGTTTCTAATTGTTTTAATCCTAATTTAAATTTTTCAACATATTCTGTTCTTTCTTTTGCTAATTCCATTGATTCTTCCATTGAAGCATAATAAATACATTCGAAGATTTCTTCATTAATTTTCTTTGCTTCTTCCGAATCAAATGGATAATTCATCTCCAAAAATACATTTGTTAATCCCTGAACACCAATTCCAATTGGTCTATGTCTTAAATTTGATCTTTTTGTTTCTGGAATAGGATAATAATTATAATCAATAATATTATTCAAATTTTTAGTGATTTGCCTTGTAATTTTTCTTAATCCTTCAAAATCATATTCTGGTCTTAAATATTCTTCTAATTCAGTATATCCACCAATATATTCTCTACCATAATTTTGTGATTTATATATTTGTGGAAATTTAACACCAAATGGTTCTTGACCGGATAATGATGTTAATTCTTTATAATTTAATTCATCAAATTCAATATTATTTTTAATACATAATCCTTTTGCTAATTTACAATAAACACAATTCGGTTTTGAATAAATAATCATTTTATCATTTACAATCTTAGGTATAACAAACTTTTTTAATGAAATTGAAGCTAAATTACAAACAGCTGTTTCATCTGGACTCGTATATTCAATAATTTCTGTACAAAGATTTGATGATTTAATTGTTCCTAAATTTTGTTGATTTGATTTTTGATTACAACTGTCTTTATAAAGTAAATATGGATTTCCTGTTTCAATTTGAGATGTTAATATTTCTGACCATAATTCTCTCGCTTTTACAATTTTACGATATTTATTATTGTTTTTATATTTATTATATAATTCTTCAAATTCTTTTCCCCAAACATCACTTAATCCTTTACATTCATTAGGACAAAATAAACACCACTCTCCATCTTCTTTTACTTCTTTCATGAATAAATCAGGGATCCATAAAGCATAAAATAAATCTCTTGCTCTTTCTAATTCATTACCATGATTCTTTTTAAGTTCAATAAATTCAAATATATCATTATGCCATGGTTCTAAATAAATCGCAAATGAACCATTTCTTTTTCCGCCACCTTGATCTACATATCTAGCTGTATCATTAAATACACGTAACATAGGGACTAAACCATTTGAATTACCATTTGTCCCAGATATATATGAATCTACTCCTCGAATATCATGTACAGATAATCCTATTCCACCAGCGTGTTTAGATATCTGAGCACAATCAGATAAAGTCTTATAAATACCCTTAATGGAATCCTCTTGCATTGTTAAGAGAAAACAACTAGCAAATTGTTCTCTCCTTGAACCAGCATTATATAAAGTTGGTGTAGCGTGAGTAAATAAATGTTTAGACATTAAATTATAATTTTCAAATGCTAAATCTAAATTATTACGATGAATTGATAAAGAAACTCTCATTAACATATCTTGTGGTCTTTCAATAATTTGTTTATTAATCTTGTAAAGATAAGTCTTTTCTAAAGTTTTTAATCCAAAAAAATCATATTCATAATCTAATGAATAATCAATGATAGAATCAATTTTATCTTTATTATTTTTAACTAAATTATATAGATAATCGGCAATTAATGGTTTTTTAACACCATCTGATTGATAATTATACATAACTTCAATCTTATCTGAAAATTTAATAAGAGTATTTTTATGTAAATTAGATACGGCAATTCTGCCAGCTAGTATTTTAAAATCAGGGTGAGTTGAATACATTGACATTGAAATTTGTGAAGATAATTCATCTAATTCACTAGTTTTAACACCATCATATATTTCTTTAACAACCTTTTGAGCAACCAAAGTTTCATCAATGTTTAATTGTTTTGAAAATTCTTTTCCTCTAGATAAAGATTTAATTCTAGTGAGAATTTTATCAAATGATACTTCTTCATACTCTCCTGATCTTTTTAATACACGCATTGTTCTATTATACATTATATTCTAATTAAGGTTTTAAGTTATTTAGTTTAAAAATCTGGAAATATAATTTAAAATTAAATTCATTAATTATTATAATATGAAAATAGCAATTACTGGTAAAATGTGTTCTGGTAAAAGTTCATTAGCAAATATTTTATTAGAAAGTGATAGTCGTTTTCAAATTTATTCATTTGGTAAAAAAGTTAAAGATGTCGCTAAAGATCTCTTTAATATGAAAGAAAAAGATAGAAGTCTTTTAACATCAATTGGAACTAAAATGAGAGAAATTGATTCCGATGTATGGATTAATTATGTACTAAAACAATGTGAAGGTAAAACTCACTGTATTGTCGATGATTTAAGATATCAAAATGAATATGAATCTTTATCTAAATCTGGATTTAAAATAATACAATTAAAAGTTGATCCCATTATTCAAGAAGAAAGAATAAAATTAGTTTATCCTCAAAATTATCAAGATCATCTTGATAATCGTGATCATATTTCTGAAAAAAATGAATTTAAATGGTTTGAAAAAGATAATCCTCTAATAATAGATAGTGGTAAAGAATCTATTGAAAGTATTTTAGATAAAGTTTATTCGTTTGTAAAAAATTAATATACTCTTTATTTAAGATAAAATGGATATTCAACCAATCACTAAAATAAAAATATCAAAAGAAAAATGGTTAAATCAAAAAGTAAAATATGAAGATAATACTATAAATAAAGATTTAATAGAAGAAATGTCTCTTCAGACATATGAATGGATAAACTCAAAAAATGATTTTCATGTAATTATAGATTTTGACTCGTTTAAATCGGAATTTATTAATTTATTATATAATAAGTATCTAGATGAATGATTATGAGTATGAATATTTTGAATTAAAATATCTTGAAGAAATAAATGATTTATTTTTATCTTTAAAAAATCAGTCCGATTTACATGATTTAGGTTTATTTAAAAAAAATAATAATTTTATGGATTTATTTGATTTTATTTATTCGTCAATTGAATTAAATGAAGATGAAGATCTTTCAGATGAAAATGAAGATTTAAATGATGAAGAATTTAATCTATAATAATATAAGAATGTTGAAAAGATTAAATAAACTTGAAAAACAATATGGAGGAGCAATACCTTTTAGTGCAATGAAAAGAAGTGGTTCTATGAAAAAAGATGGTGGAAAAACTCTTAAAAAGAGTAAAAAAAGATCAACAAAAAAAACTAAACATAAAAAAAGATCTATTTCTCCTGGAAGAGTTCATAGAAAAATAACTAAAAAAACAAGGAGAAGTAAAAAGAAAACTCAACAAAAAAAAAGTAAACAATGTTCCTGTAGTAATCACAAATATACAGGTAAAGAAGATACACCAACTGGATTAGGTAAATGTTCGGAATGTATTCCTTTAAATGTTGTTATGAAAGGAAAAGATAATAATTTATATGAAAATACAAAAGATGGTTGGATTAAAATAAACTAGATTCTTTTATAGAAAAATAAATATGGATTATATTTTAATATATTATCACCATCAATAGAACTTACAGAAGAATCATTATATTCATACCAATTTTTATCTAAACAATTTCTTGATACAGCATAATAGTGACCACCATTCAAAGATCCCCCATGAATACAAAATCCATTTAGTGCATACATATTTGATTTATTTGTTCCATAATTTTTATTATATTTTGAAAGATCAAGAGCAATTGGATATTTTATAAATTTATTATTTTTCCTTAAATTAGATCCATATCTTTTTAATAAAATTATTAAGATATCTGAAGATTTAAATAACATAGTCTTTTTATGAGAACAAACTTCTAATTTACATTTATCACATTTCCATTTATTTTTTTCATCTAGTACTTCTTTTTTTGTATAATTATCCAAACAATCATAGATTGTTTCACAATTTGAATTTATTTCAAGTGATAAAACTTGAATAGGATCATGATTTGAAGTAAAATAATAACATTCGGGACAAATATTTAATGTTAATAATTGTGAATAAAAATTTTCAACAATATATGAATAATCATTTTCATAAAATTTTTTCCATGTCTCAAAACCCTTTACTATGACCTTACTGGTTTCATCATCTTTTTTTTTACTTTTCAGATTGAATTTTACACTTCTTTTAACATCTTTGTGTATCAGATCTAAAAATAAAGTTAAAAATTCATCAACATCATTTTGATCAAAATTCTCAAAATATAAATCATTTTTTTCACAATTATTTTTAAAAGTCTTTAAAAGATCTATTGGATTAATTAAATTTTTATTATTATTTGACCACATTTTTCTTTGAAATTGAAACCATTCATACATTAATCCATTATCTAAATTTTTACAAACATTAAAAAATTTTTCATTTTGGGGATGAAAAACTAATAAATGACTTAAACATTGTAAAACTGAATTCATATAGCATGTATTACCAAGATTAATTAATCCTTTATTTCCAGCATTTATATTTGACATATATCTATATTAATAAATAAATAACATATATTTAAATTACTTAAAATTAAATATTTTATATAGTATAAAAAATGAGTGAAATTGATAATATTATTGAAGAGCAAGAAAACATTGATAATGAAGAATCAGAAATAACCGTCGATCAACTTGAAGAACCAGAAGTATCTGAACAACCAGAAGTATCTGAACAACCAGAAGTATCTGAACAACCAGAAGTATCTGAACAACCAGAAGTATCTGAACAACCAGAAGTATCTGAACAACCAGAAGTATCTG
>Ga0181568_10000094_pt1 | contig 66155 bp, 59 predicted proteins | sample 101ome_20_FD_133758 | JGI IMG/M metagenome (GOLD analysis project Ga0181568, IMG submission 133758) | Coastal salt marsh microbial communities from the Groves Creek Marsh, Skidaway Island, Georgia - 101404AT metaG (megahit assembly) | ecosystem: Environmental > Aquatic > Marine > Intertidal...
CAGATACAGGGGTCGATTCATTGCATTCAATTGCAAAAACTGCAATGGTCGGAAAGTCCGCTGAAGCCGGTGGAGACGCACTAGCCCATCTCTTGGTAGAATGTATGACAACAATCCAATCCAGTGGCCGACCTGTTCGGGCGGAAAACGTTCGTATGACAAAGCGTGGAGATGACTCACTCCAAGAAACACGATTGATCAAAGGTGTTGTCATCGATAAGAAGTTTGATTCTGAACGAACGCCAAAAATCACCCAACCCTCTGGCGTGTTGGCATTGACATGTCCACTTACCATTCAGAAAACAAAACGTGATGCTGAAATTGAAATTGAACGTCCTGAACAAATGGTTGCTTTTTTGGATGCAGAAGAACGAATTCTTGATGAAAAAATCGAGGTGCTTACGCATTCGGGTGCGAACGTGATCTTTACCTCAAAGGAGGTTGATGAGCGCATTCAACATGCTTGCAACAACAACGGGATTCTCCTCGTTGGGATGATGGAAGATGATGGAATTGAAGATATTGCTGCAGCGACCGGTGCTACACTCATCAACCATCTCGATGATGTTGCCCCGGAAAGTCTCGGTATGCTGCAATCCGCATTGGTTGATGTTTCCGAACGCGAAGATGGGCGCCGAACTCGATTGATTGTGGATGTTGGATCGAGTTCTGGTCTTGTGACCATTGACGTTGGTGGTGGACAAGGCGCCGCTGTCGACGAATACATACGGGCCATGTATGATGCTCTTCGAACGCTTGAATCCGTGTTAGAACATCCAAAGACATTGCTTGGAGGCGGTTCGTTCCATATTGCTGCAGCGCTCCGTTTGAGAGAACGAGGTGAATCGATATCAGGCCGTCAGCGCCTAGCAATCGAAGGTTTTGCCCGCGCTCTCGAAACGATTCCTAGCACGCTTGCACTCAATGCAGGAGAGGATCAAATCGACGCACTGTTACAGTTGCGAGCAGCACATCGTAATCAATCCAATCAATTCGGCGTATGCAAGGACGGAAAAATTGGTGAAATCAAGGGAGTCTTGCTTTCATCCCACTCTGTTTCGCATGCGTTACAAGCAGCAGTTGAGACTGCCTGTGGACTTCTTCGTGTCGATCAGGTCATTTCATCTCGCGGTGATTAAGCAAGTGGCCTCATCACATGCTTGATAACAAAGACATACTAGAGGTCGATAACGGGTGCAACCATGGACTCGGGAAAACCTCGCGCACTTCTCAGCGTATGGGACAAAACAGGAATTGTCGAATTCGCAACTTCTCTAGTCAATCTCGGTTTCGAATTGATTTCAACAGGAGGTACAGCACGTAAACTCAAGGAAGCTGGCCTTGCTGTGATGAGTGTCTCTGATGTTACACAGCATCCTGAAATTTTTGATGGCCGTGTTAAAACTCTTCATCCTGCTATTCATGGCCCACTGCTTGCTCGTTTACAGAAGGAGGAAGATCGAATCGGAATGAACGAACTGCAGTATACACCAATTGCCTTGGTCGCTTGTAATCTCTATCCGTTTGTAGCTGCAGCATCATCAGATCCGCCACTCGACAAGGATGCATTGCTGGAAATGATCGATATTGGTGGGCCGACGATGGTTCGGGCATCGGCAAAAAATCATGCAAATGTCATTATCTGTTGCAATCCCAACGATTACAATTCAATTGTTGGGGATTTGGAACGATCTGGTGGAAATCCATCAGGAGTGCCGATTGCACGACGGCAGGAGCTTGCTCTCAAAGCCTATCAGCACACTGCATCGTACGATGTTGCCATAGCAAACACATTGCATGGCCGATGGAATGGCGTCCCAGAATCCTATAGTTTAGTTGAAGAGCAATCTGGTAGATTCCATGAAACTCTCCTCGCTTCATCAATAAAAATGAAAACATTACGTTATGGAGAAAATGCTCATCAAAGCGCTGCATTGTTTGTGGATGATGAAGTCATTGGGAAACACTCAACTCTTGTTACCGCACATGTTGAAGGCGGTAAGGCGATGTCGTACAACAATTATTCCGATGCTGATGCCACTCTCCGGCTTTGTCGTTCTCTTTCAACCAACGAATGGCCTGAAACACCACATGCGTGCGTAATTGTCAAACACAACAATCCTTGTGGTGTTGCTCTCGCAGCAAATCAAGTTGACGCATATACAAACGCTCTTGCAAGCGACCCTGAGTCGGCTTTTGGATCAATTATTTGCTTCAACGAAATCGTAACAATCGATACTGCCAAAGCGATGGCTGGGTTGTTCATTGAGGTCCTCATTGCCCCAGGTTATACTGCTGAAGCAAAGGAGTTCATCATGCAAAAAGGAAATCGGCGACTTCTTACCATCGAATCGCCAAACAATCGTCTTGCACCGCTTGAACGCAAGCGAATTCTGAAACAAATTGAAGGTGGCTGGATTGTTCAAACCGAAGAGGCCCCAATCATCGACTGGGCTTCAGCAAAAACGGTCACAGAAAAAGCAGTAACTCAATCAGAAATTGATTCGATGAAATTCGCAGTACGCGTCTGTGAGCAAGTCAAATCCAATGCAATCGTGATGGTTCAAGGATTGGCAACAGTTGGAATCGGCCCCGGTCAAACGAGTCGCGTTGAAGCAGTCCGAATTGCGGCCCGACGCGCTGGCGAACGAGCGAAAGATTGTGTTCTCGCAAGTGATGCTTTCTTCCCATTCGCAGACGGTCTTGAACAGGCTGCTCAAGCCGGTGCCTCGGCGATCGTCCAACCGGGAGGTTCAATTCGCGATCAGGAAGTCATCGATGCTGCAAATAGACTCGGAATCTCCATGTTGTTCACAGGCCATCGGCTGTTCCGGCATTGAAACGAGCATGGAAGAAATGGGTCTCCTTCATGTACTATTGACATATCGAAGAACCATGAGCGACCACGTTATTGCGGTGCTTCCCGGCGACGGTACGGGGAAGGAAGTAGCGGTCGAAGCACAGCGTATTTTGGATACCATCCAAGAGCATACAAACCATGGGTTTGAGCAGACTGTGATTCCATGCGGCGGACAACATTATCTTGCTACTGGAGAGGAATGGGCTGAAGGTTCGTTTGAATTCTGCCGTGATGATGCTGATGCAATCTTCATGGGTGCGATAGGATATCCTGGTGCACGATTGCCAAACGGCGATCTCGCAGGTGGTTCAGTAATTCTCGGTATGCGAAGCGGATTGGATTTGTATGCAAATGTTCGCCCAATTCGCCTCTATGAAGGGGTGCCTCACAAAGTCCATGGGCGCTTCACCAACATTTGGGATCCAGACATGGTCAACATGGTCATTCTTCGAGAGAATACGGAGGGACTCTACCATTCATTGCTTCACCGAAGCGCACAGCGAGCAAAGGGGTTAGAGGGGTACGAGCCTCCTGAAATTGATTTCCCAGGGCTCCATGGAGAGGTTGCGTATGATCCAAGACCCATTTCATCCCATGGCTCTGAACGGTTGATTAAGATGGGGTTCGATATTTGTGACACTCGAAATGGAGCTCCGGTGGATGGTGTTTCGCGCGTCTCATGCATCGACAAGAGCAATGTTACACGTGGATGTCAATTGTTCAGGCGAACGTTTGATGATGTTGCAAATTCTTATCCCCATGTGGAGAAAGATTACGGATACATCGATGCATTCACTCAGTGGTTAACTCGTACACCTGAATTTTACGATGTAGTGGTTACATCCAACATGTTCGGCGACATTGCAACCGACCTCGCCTCTGTCCTACAAGGAGGGATGGGGATGGCTGCATCCGGAAACATCGGTGACGATAACGCATTCTTCGAACCGGTTCACGGTTCAGCCCCAAAGCATGCTGGACAAAACAAAGTCAACCCGATTGCAAGCATTAACTCGGTCCAAATGATGTTGGATTGGCTCGCTCGCCGCTCCAATGACGATGATTTGTTGAATGTGTCAAAGATTCTTGATCAAAGTGTTGCAGAGCATCTCAAAGATGGTAAATCGCTTACCTATGATCTGGGTGGAACTGCATCTTGCACAGACGTGGGAATATCCATTGCAGATCGGCTTGCAATGCATTTGAAAGAACTCTAATTGGGTTGGGCTTGTAACTGAATTGTAGGTACTTTCCATCCTACAAACCAAATCCCAATCAAAGCAACAATTACAATTGTTGTTTGACCAAAGCCTGGGTCGCCGAGTTTCGTAACGGCATAGATTGAAATTGCGGATACGACTGAAATAATACCGATGATGACAATCTTCGAATGAAGCGGCAATGCTCGTCCGGCTTTGTAATACTCAAGGAGTACACTGCCAAAGACACGATTGGTCAGAAGCCATCGAAACATTCGCCTCGAGGATCGGCCAAAGCTGAATCCTGCAGCAACAAGCCATGATGTTGTAGGCCATCCAGGTACAACCGTTCCAATTGCAGCAAAGACCACAAAAATGCTCCCAAGTCCAGTCCATAACCAACGTACGACTGGGTTTTTTGAGGGTTTGTGCATGTCTAAAATTGCTTCAAGAACTTCCTCATCTGAAAGATCCTCGAAAGCCCAAGGAATAGAGGCGATTTGTTCGGACTGGTCTCCCATCGCCTCACTTCCTATGCCGAGCCTGTAAATTGACACACATAAGGAGTAGGGGTGCGCCTTGAACAATCGGAAGGACTGAAATCAAGCAGTTCTTGGCTAGAACATGGGAGGGGTTCGATTGCTATCACGGGTTGGAGATCGTAACAACCCGATTCGAATTGCAGTTTTTTTTTCTGGATCCGGGACTGGAATGAATGCGCTTCTTGAGCATCAGCAGAATCCACATTGCAGTCACAAAACCGTTCTATGTATTACGGATAAAGATGGGGCCGGAGGAATCGAGTTTGCAAACAAGCACGGTGTCCAGGTTGCCGTCGAGACAGTGAATACCGATCTTTCTAGAGAAGAACGTAGGCATGAACACGAGGCGCGAATCGAAGAGCATCTTCAGAATTCCAACATTGAACTCATCGTATTGTCTGGATACATGCGTCTCGTATCATCTGAATTTGTTGAGCGGCATTATCCTCGAATCGTCAACATTCACCCATCGCTTCTACCGGCATTTCCAGGAAAAGATGCACATAGTGATGTTCTCGCTTCAGGCGTTCAAGTTAGTGGATGTACCGTGCATGTCGTCGATGCTGGTATGGACACTGGTCCCATCCTTGCCCAACGGCGAGTCCCTGTTTTTGATTCGGACACACGTTCCCAACTTGCCAAACGAGTTCAATGCGAGGAACATCGAATGTATCCAGAAATTATTGATTTGATTTGTTCCGGCCATCCATTTGATTTGGAAAATTGAAGTTTTTCAATCGGCCCCCGAGTGAAGCCATTTCATTTCGATCCAACTCTGAAAATAGGCTCTTCAAACTTAACGAAATGGAGGGCTTGTAGCCTTGCGGTATGCGAGTTAATGTGAATTGTTCCCGTCCCCCTACATCGACCGGGACTCCTGGTGATTGCGCCAATATGACGTCAATCGCTTCATCATCAAGTTCGTACATATCACACGGGAACAATTGAACCTCCTCATCAATACCCTGTAGGAAGGCGTGAAGAACCTCTCCAAGAGAATTCGATTCTATTGGATCGAACCAACATTCTGAGTTGAAGAGTCGAGATCGTTCTTCACTTCCACAAGCGACGATTACCCGACAATTACGCATGATTAATTTTCTTGATAGTTCATTCACTGAATCATTGATCAGGGCCTTATCTTCGCCCATTCGGGTGCTTTTTCCCCCGGCGAGAATCAGGCACAAGAGGGACATGATGTTCACACAAGTTCATCCAAGGCTGACATTGCCTGTTCCAACTCGTCAAGAAGATCTCGAACACGGTCAAGAAGAGCCTGTCGTTCACGATTTGAACGTGCTTGTGGCAACCACTCTAGCAACCGGCGTACATCTCTCGCATCGCGTTCAACTGTCCATGATAAGACCTGTTCAAGTACAGGGTCTTCGGTTGGCAAGAAACGCTCAGCCATGATGTTGGGATAAGTTCGTGGCACATCAAGATAGCCTTTCGAGGAGGCGGGTGCGGATACGTTCGAACAATTCGCCTCCTTCTGGGGTTTGCTTGAGCAACGCCCTATGATTGACACAACGGCCTTCGTCCAATGAAAGTAACAAGACCATCAATTGGGCCCAGGTTTGGCTTTGAGTTGCAGCCCCATGTATCCAAGCATCATCCGGGAGTTGCCTACCGCCGCGTAAGAACTCTTCAGCTGTTTCGAGGAAAACCTCGACAGAGACACGATCTTGAACGAGTTGAAGAAAAACCGTCCAAGCATCCTCACCAAGTTCTTCATCGGACATGTTTGCAAGAAGAAGGCCTACGAGTTTGAGGTCTTCTCGGCCTCCTCGCTTCCATATCTTTGGAATGAATTTCGCAATTTTCCTCCGATCTTTTTCGTTCGTAAGCATCCATGAAGCAATACGCCTCATTTCTGGATCTGGAGTCCCAATGTGGAATGTATAGTGGCCTGATTGTGCTAAACGGTCGGTCATTGATTTCGCCATCATTCCAGGGACGCCGAACGTATATGCTTCCCGAAGCATTGTCAGACGTTTGCTCCGTCGATTCGGAAAGGAGGAAAAGCCATCCAAGAAGTCATCAAGTGAGGTCGCTTTCATCGCGTTTCACCGTTGTTCTTCTTTCGAACATTATCGAATAAAGTGGTAACAACGCGAACGGAATCTCGAAGGGTATTGAGGGTCTTTTCAACCATGTTTGGATCTTCGAATCGTTCCTTAACCATGTCTCTTAATTCGCTCTCAACCAAATTATGTTCATCATCGTCAATCGCAAAGATATCACGTAGATGTGCCATAACTCTGAACTCGTCTTTTGAAAGAGAGGCATTGATAATCGCCACCTCAAACACGGTTTTGTAAACTTCATGCTGTTCTTCAGGACTTAGAAGGTCACCGTCTTCTGTTTTGTTACCGTCAAGAATCGCTTGATAGACTTCTGCAGGTTGGTGTGGTTCAAGATTGAGACAGGAAGAAAGACGGATGATAAGTCGCTTTTCTTCACGTGTCAACACTCCATCGAGCAACATCACCTCAATTGTGCTGCGGAAAGCAGCCAACCGGTGAACAGATTTGGCGGACACGCCCTGACGTAAGGAGAACTTCTTCTTGAACCCACGCGAGGATTATTCCAGTTTGTGGAATTTTAATGACGTTTGACAAGAAAATTATCGGAGATTTTCTTGTCTTTCCGATTCTCTCAGTTTTTCCAGTATTTTTTCTGTAAACGTGTCTCGGATTTGCACATCGTTATATCCGCCAAACACATTTGTTGCCATCAGTGTTAATTCTTGAGAGGCTGGAATCGCAGGAAACGTTCTGTTGATACCATCAACCAATGAAATGGGAAAATCATTCTCTATCGCAAGGGAGGTGAGCCATAAATCGTCGTTCTTCGGACAACAGTCGAGGAATTCTCGGCCACGTTGTTTTGCGATCCGAAGAAATTCGGGGCTGTAGATATCTCCCATCGCTGAGGTGTAAAAATTTAGATTTGAAGGGGCTGTTGTAATTCCCGGACCCCACTCTAGATAGGGGAGTGCTTCGGTCCCATCTTCACTTAATCGGATGCAATGTGCTCGGTAAGCGTGCAAGCACTCAGGGTTTTGCTTGACCGAAGAGTAGAGCTTTTTCAACCACCATTTAGGGTAGATGTGATCATCATCTCCAGTTGCATGCGGCCGATCGAAATCAGATACCAACTCTAGGAAAGGGTAGTACTTCGTATGCGGCCCGAAATTTTCAACCAACTTGAGTTCCAAACCTCGTTTCATCAAGCGTCTAAGCCCATTCGTCGGTTGATTGTAGAATTCTTCATCATCCACAAAAAGGATAGCTCTAGAGGGGCGGATCTTGCCTCGAGCAATTGCTTCAAGAGAAATGTGGGCTGTTTGAAAACGAACACCATACGTAGTCATCGAAAGCGTTGGCCCGGTGTCGCTGAGCATAGATTTTTTCGACAACCGGTTGTGAATGTTTAATTTCATCATGAGAAGGGAAATATGGAGTTTGCTTGGAAGGTTCCGGATGAAAGAATACACGCCCATCTTCTTCCAACCTTTGGTATTGCTTCCTCTTGAGTTGAATATTTAATCACGTCGATGTCATCTATTTTGTTGAAAAAGGCAGGTCCAGCGATGATGAAAGGGGTTGAATCCATAAGGGTTGCAAGATAGCGCCATCCAATGAAGAAGGTCATCATGCGTCAATACTGGCGCCTTCAACAGTCTCAGACCGTTATTTCCATGGTGTTTTGGACAACAACGCTCACATTGCTCATTTGGCCATATGTTAAGTGGCGATTTGAATCGACGTGTGATTCTGGATTGTGTTTCTCGAATGAAATTCTCGGTATTCCTTCTACGTATTTTGGACTCATGTCAATTGGGCTTCTCGTTCTTCTAAGTGTCCTCCTTATCGGTTACATCTACGATGTTGGGCTTGGGCTGTGGAAGGAACATTTGACCATTTCAACCGAACGAAACCCATTCGGCGTCTATCTCATTTCACCCCCAATGGGCCTCATTCTTGCACAGACAAACATGCTTCTGAAGCAGATTGCAGCAGATGATGAGGAAGTTCAACGGCACGTTGCCTTTGTTGAGCGTTGGTTGGAATGGAACGCTGATGAGGAAATATGGGCTCGTGCAATGGATTCTTGGAAGAATTCAATGGGTGATGAAGATCCTCATCTCCCTTTCCTTAGCGAAAAAATGCAAGCCGATTTGATTGAACGTTCTTCTTCCCTTCCGAAAGAATAAATCGGGAATGTTGGGGATTTTTTTCCATAGGATTGAAAAGGGGAAGGCTCTAGCAACGACTGCTGAATCACATTCACTTGGTTCGACATTTTTGTCAAACCGTTGCACTGCATCCCCTTTTGGGATAAAAGCGCCGACTGTGAAGAAGCCGATAGGAGGATTTAATTTGTCTCGAAAAAACAATTCAGGAAATAAACAAGGAAAAGCGATGAAGTATTTGATAAAGGCTGACATCAAAATCAATGGTACAGTTCAACGTAAAGATATAATCGGAGCCATCATGGGTCAAACCGAAGGTTTGCTCGGAGATGAGCTTGAACTAAGAAAATTGCAGCGTACGGCTCGTGTTGGACACGTTGACGTAGAAATGGAAACCAAGGGCGGCAAGGTGCACGGAATGATTCTCATTCCGAGCAGTATGGATAATGTCGAAACTGCGATCATCGGATCGGCATTGGAAACCATCGATCGAATCGGTCCTTGCCAAGCAAAGATCACTGTTGTTGAAATCTCAGACGTTCGTGCTACCAAGCGTACCGCCGTCGTCGACCGTGCAAAGGAACTTCTTCTCGCACTGGTTAATTCTGGCGAAGCGGCTAGCAAGACTGTTGTCGAAGAGGTCCGCTCTGTATTGACAGTAGGTACTGCAACGAACTTCCATGGTTTGACATGTGGACCAAATGTTCAGAGTTCGGATTCATTGATCATCGTCGAAGGACGAAACGATGTCATCAACTTGCTTAATTGTGGGGTGAAGAATGCTATCAGCGCTGATGGTGCTGGGAACATCAAGCAAGAACTCATTGATTTGGCAAATGGAAAGCAATCGGTAACACTTGCGATCGATGGGGACCGTGGTGGCGAAATGTTATTCCGACAACTCAACGCTATTCTCAAAGTTGATTTCGTTGCACAGGCACCTGTTGGTCAGGAATGGGAATTGCTCCCTCAGAAAACAATTACCAAGTCGCTCTCCATGAAAGTCGATGCTGCCAAGTTTGCAAAAACAATGGAAGTTCAAGATAAAGAAGATGAAAAGAAACACGGAGGAGCTAGCGATGAATGGGTTGAGGAAATGTCGGAGGTCTTTGAGTCCGAAATCGCCCCTGCAGAAATCCAAGAGATGTTTGATCATCAGGACAATCTCGGCAAGAACAAAGCAATGTTTGTGCTTGCTGATGGTACCGTGAGTGAAGAAATGGGCGCTGGGTCCATCGCTAAATCTGCTGCGGGAACAGAAGGTGTTCAAGCATTGATTATCAATGGGCCAATCAGTGACAGAATTCAAGAAATTGCTTCTGAAGCATCGATTTCAACCGTTGTAGGTACGAAGCCCGGCAAGGGCTTTGCCGCAAAGAGTGATGCAAAATCGTGGTTTTCTGAGACCCACCGTTAATTCCGTTACGTTCATTTCATTGGTTGGATAAGGTGGCCGTATGGAGAACGAGTCCGAATCCTCCTCCGAAATTGAGGAGGAGGAAATCGTTGATGAGCAAACTGCCGATGATTCGTTGGATGAGCAGTATGAACTCATGGATGTTCTTGCTTTACCAATTCGAGCGAAACCTCTGTTTCACAACAATCACGAAAATGTTGAGGAATTTCCGCTTTCAGAATCAAAGGATGGTCTGACATCAACATCAATTGTTGTTGGAGATGGGTTGTTCCGCGTTGTCAAAACCACACTACACCAAGACGGTGTGCCGAGAATTGATGTGCAGTTGGTGATGGATTCTGAACTAACAAGTTTCCAACACAGCATCGACAAACCGACTCCGCTTGAGTTCGGACTCTCTGGAGGTTTTGCTCTGGTTGGGATTCTACTCATGATGATACAAGGATTTACTCCAATTATCTTAGGACTTGGTCTCTTCTTGGTTGGCCTGAAATTTTTACCAACCCATTTGGAGAGGCATCGTCTCATCTTTTCTTCTTGTGGAAACTCGCATGAAATTGATCTTGGTACATGGAATGTCTTTGCTCCTGGATTCCGAGCAAGCATGGCCTTAATTGGTCCTGCAATGGCTGATTATATGAGAACCGGTAGCCTTGATGTTGTAGAAATTAATGAATTGCACAAGCAGCTTCGAGCTCCAATAGTTCCTAAGGTCTTGGAGCAACCAGTTGCGCAACTGCCAATATCAGTTACGCCAACGGAAATTATCCCTGTTCAAATGCCAGAGGCCAACACCGAGACAAATACGCCTGAACCACAGCCGGTTCTTCAGGAGGCTCCTGTCCAAGAGATGCCTCAACCAATGGGTCCGCCAGTAACGATACCCCCTCCTCCTGAGCCGGTTTCTGCACCTCTTCCTCCGCCTCTTTCGCTACCGATGGGGCCACCAAGTGTAGCGTCCCCACCTGTTGTCAGCGCACCTACGCCGCTTCCGCCACCGATCGCCCCTCTACCAAGCGCACCAGGACTCGATCAACCGATTCCTCTGGATATGCCGATGCCTGAAGCTCCACGAATTGCAGTACAAGCCACGCCGAGCAATGAACCTTCAATTTCTCAAGAAGAACAGGATGCTCTTCTCGATGAATTGTCCTGATCAGTTGATTCCGCCTGCTGTTGGAAGGTTCATCGACTGAACCAAACGCTCTGTTTGTTGTTGTAATTCCTTCAAATTTGCAACAGCAGGTAAAGGCAATTCATCTGCTTTGAGAGGTACACGAACTCCCGGTCCGGGAACTCTGTCTAAAGCAGAGCCGAGGCGTGTTGCATCATCAAAGAAATTTCCTGATGCGCCCATATGTCTCGATTCAAGACGCATTCGAACCCATTGGTTGTATTTCGGAATGGCTTCACCAAGAACATCAATCATTTTCGAACGCTTGGAGTCATCATGATCGCCTAATGGAAGGAGTCTCAGAACCAGCCTGAGCATTCGATCGACACGAATATCACGCGGTTCTTCACCAACGCGGGATGCAAGTGCTCTTCGAACGGTCGAAATGTCACTTGAACCGACAAGGGTATCGGCTTCATCCTTCAAGCCAATGAGTCGAAGAAGTCGTTCATAGGATGTCAAATCTCCTTCGAAAACAGAGGGTAGTTTCGATTCAACGAGTGTTTTCGGTTTTTCTTCTGAAAACTTGTCTTCTCGTTCAAGATTTGGGTCTGCTTTCCCCGATATAACAGGCGAAGGGGTTGTTTGAATGGTATTATCATTCTCTTCCTGATCTTTTCTGGCTAACTCCAATTCCTCTTGGCGTTCGCTCCAACGCGCAACAGACCGCTTGTCGTCATCCAAGAATTCATCATCGGTCAAACCATCTTCAAGTCTTTGTTCTTCAGGCTCCATCGCTTCAAGCATTGCTTCATGGGCTTCTTCGAGCGTTGATTGGGGTTGAACCTTTGCGGGAACTTTCCGTATCAAAGATGGTCCCCCAGGAATGAGAACTGGTCGCTGTTTAGGAAGCCAGGTGGTGTAGGCATACGTCTCGTCTTCGATTCCCCGATCTGCTAAATGACGAATCAAAGCTGGGATCTGTTGTTCGATTTTGACCAATTGCAATGGATTTCGAACCTGAAGAGCGATTTCTCCTGCACGATTTACATCGCGCCTCCAGTCGAGATTTGCTATTCGACGTTGCGTTGATTGGATGCGTGAAATCGCCTCCATGGCCTTTGGGAACTGTTTGAAAAATGCATCTGATTGCTCTTGAAGAAGTTGCAATAGTTCTGTGGTGTCCCAACCTCGTTCTTCTAAGCGCAACAACTCTGCTTTGGTTCGATCGATTGCAACTGATGTCGACCTACTTGTCGAAATATTCTGAGAATGGTGTTCAAGTGCAGCTACTGCAGTTTCGAAGGAATGGAGATCTGAAAACGTCTTTTCTGCACTGGCCTTGCCTTCACGAACTGCTCGCTCCCATTCTGTTTGAAGCATGCGCCTGTGGCGTGTATTGCGAAGTGTTTTCTTGTTCAACCATTGCTCCATTTCATCGAGTAGGTCGTTGCCTAAGTCCATAGTACGAAGAATGGTTGAACGCCTCTCTGCCTCCTCTTCTCCCCCTAGGGAAGTGTCGAGTTGGAGCATGGTCTCGAGCAATTCATTTGCCCGGTTATAGAATGGCAATTGAAGATTTAATTCATCAAGACCTTGGCGTGGGTCATGCGTCATCTTGTATCGCCATACATCCATTTCAAATCCAAATTGCTCCCATCGTTCAATCAGAGATGCCCCTTGGAGTTCTTTTTCAGTCCATTGTTGTTCAAGAGCGTCGATTTTATCTAAAAACGCATCAGTGTGTTGGATTTTGCCAACAATCTGCTCAATCGACGAATCCTCATGGCTCCATAATTTCTGAATCTCTTTCCAGCGTTCCCAAGCTCCGGCATGACGGTGGTATTGTTGTTCAATTTCAGGTAGAAGATGCTCCCATTCGAGTAGTTCCTCCGGTTGAATCATCGATCGATCTTCATATGAATAGCCCTCTGAATGCCATTGGTGTAACAATGCATTCATTTCATTGAGTCGCACTTGGAGATGTTCTGAAATGGTCATAACGTTCTTTTCGAGTTTACTCAGTTCCTCGGACGGGTTTGTCATCAATTCCTTCAAACGACCTGTAAACGTATCAGCAAGAACAGGGTCGAATGGAAGAATGTTCGACTGGATTTTGAGTGTGAGTAAATCGACTTGGTTGGAATACGTCTGAAGTCGTTCAATTTCATCAAATTGTTCAATTATCTTCGTTGATTCAAATGCAATCGTGTATCCTTTTTCCCTCAATTGGAGGACTGCTTTTTCGAGAAGATTTCGTTGTCGCTTCTCATCATCAATGAGTTGTTCGAGCTCATTGACAATACTTGGGTAGTTTTTGTTCTCTGATAGGAGAGGAAGAAGCAAATCCAATGAAGTCCAACTGGATTCATCAAGTAATGAACTCATGTTGACGATGTTCCAATATTGCGACCTTGTTTCTTCGCTCACTGACCATTTGGGATACCATCGGAAATACCCTGGTTCCCAAGGAGCGTTGTCTGCAACCCAATCTAGAAATTGTGTTTGTGTTTCTGCTAAGTTGTTAGGGTCACGAAAAGTACTGATCAGGCGTTCAATTTTTTCTGAATCCCGAAATGGTTCCATTCGAACTTTAAGTTCAATCGCAGATTCAACTGTTATTTGGAGCTCGGCAAATTCAGAGGGTTTGAGAGAAGTTGTATCGCCCACGGGAAGGGATATGTCAAATCCAACCTTCTTCCACCCAGCAAGGTATGCTTCCATATCTGGCACTTCGTTGGAGACGTCATTACTTCCCATGGCCTCTCCTCAGGTAATCGATATGAATGCATAGGATTTCAATGTGAGCCGTAAATTCCACAAATTTGTTCAATATTTTTGGCCTTTGGGATTTTCCAAAGGGTTCGGAAATAAGGGGTTGTGGCGTCAATAAGACCGCAGAACATAAAGGCAGTTGAACAACTAAAGAGGTAATGGAACCAATTACCTTCATTCTCATTGGTGCATCGATTGGAGTAGGTGGTGCTCTTTCTTGGAATCTCTATCATGCAAGGAATGCTTTGCAGAACGTCACTGATCGAACACTTGTTCTCTCTGAATCACAAGGTGCGCATGCAAAGCAAACAACGGATGCATTGATTGTGTTGCAGGAAAAAATAGACCAATACGACGACATTATTCATGCCTTACGCGCAACACAACCTGAAGTTGACCATGGGATACGAGCCCACCAAGCGATTGCTTCGCTTGAGTGTGGTGATGTTTCATCAGTTAAAATTCACGATGCGATCGACGCAGTTTGCTCCTCGATCACCCTCGAGAATGTGGATATTGTTCTGTCTCCGATGAAAAATCAGATGGCGTCGCGTATGTTGAGTGTTCTAACTCTCAACGGCATGAATATGGCATCTCTCAACCTCAATGGCCGACAGGCGCTTCAGATTGGATTGTGCGCCTTGCATTTGCAAAACCTTGTTTGGGCAGAGGATGCTTTCGGCTATGCACACCAAGCCTTGCCCGGTAACGATGTCGTGTTGCAGGGCCTTGAGAGGGTCGCCATTCTGAAGTCTGACGGAGTTCTTCGGTTGCACTGGTTGGAAGCGCAGTTGCAACTTGATCCAGATAATCCTGATTTGTTACGCTCGCACGCTCATATCCTTGTCCAGCAGGGTGATGAAAACGCTGAGAAGGATGTTCGTCGTTTGGAAGCATTGGGGCTGGACACGCCTGCAGATCGTTCCTTATTGGCCGGGTTGCGTCAGCGTGCCGGATCTTCAAATGAAGCCCTCGATGCTATTGAACAAGCACTTGCTGAAGACAACAAGAAACCTGATTATTGGTTGCAATATGCTCAATTGTTGCATGAAGCAGAAGAGCAGGAGCGTGCTCTGGAAGCTGTTGATAGTTGTCTAAACCTTGATCGTCAAATTGGTGAGGCGTGGGCATTGCGCGCCCTTTTGCTCAGTGTTAAGTCAGGACGTGAAAAGGAAGCGTTGAAAGCAGCTACACACGCTGTGGCTCTAGATTGTGGAGGCGCTCAACTCATTGTTTTGAAAGCTGATTTGATTGCTGAAACAGGTGATGTCATGGCTGCTGAAACGTCCTTAGAAAAAGCGATTGAAAAACATCCTATGGACGCCGAGCTCAGAAGCATTGTCGCTTCACGTCGATTAGCAGAGGGACGTATCGAAGTTGCTCAAGCGCTTCTCGACGGTACCCCTCCAGAGATTGATCATCCAGAACTACACATCGTAGAAGGTCGGCTCCACTTGGCTCGTGCCGACCGACAACGAGACGGTACAGGTGAAACCGATCAACTTCTCCTTGGTTCGGCAATTCAATCCTTCAAGGCTGCACTTCAAATCAACCGAGAAATGGGGGTTGCTTGGCTTGGGTTGGCACGAACCCAACGTCTGTTGAAGGATTTGAATGAAGCCAGTGAATCCCTTACGCGTGCAAGGCGGCTTCTTGGTGAGACCGACTCTTCATGCTTAATCGAAGCGGCTATGTTGGCCATCGATTTGGATGATATCCATGCTGCGACTCGTTATATCGACGCCGCTGAAATACAAGGAAGTGGTCCAACCATTGCTTACGTTCGTGGAACGATTGCAATCAAATCTGGTGATTTCGAACGGGCTATTGCGATGTATAGTGAGACTCTTAGCGAAAGGCCGAAGCATATTCGTGCACGGCTCAATCGTATCAGTTGCTACCTGGGCCTGAACCAAGCAGTTGATGCAAAGGATGATGCTAACATTCTCCTTTCACTCGCACCTGAATTAATGGTTGCAGTCTTTGCAAAGGCAGACGCTCAATCTCGTCTTGGTGAATGGGAAGAAGCAAAGGATGGTTTCCTAGCCGTTCTTGAAAAGGCTCCAAATCACCATAAGGCGTTAACGAAATTGGGCGCATGCTATCTTGCTTTGGATCGTCCTGAACGTGCAGAAGGGCCGATTAATGAGGCGTTGCGTTTGGCTGTAGATTACGCAGATGCTTGGCATCAGAGAGGAATGTTGTATCTTGTGTGGGGCAAATATGAATCTGCATTGAGTGATTTTGAAGCAGCTATTCGAGCGGATGGAAACAATCTCGATGCTCGTCTGCAAGCGGCCGCTATTCACCATGCGAGTAACAACATGGACCTGGCTTCCGCAGCTTGGAGGGGAGTTCTTGCCTTGGAGCCTGATCACCCCCTTGCAAGACAACGTTTGCAGGATTGTGAACAACACCTCGTAACCTTGTGAGTTTAAGCGAACACATATCAATGACATCAACAAGGGGGTTTTATGTCCCTTAATGTCGGCGATAAAGCACCTGAGTTCCACCTTCTAAATGCAAACAGAAACATTGGTGGTGAACGTTCCACCTTGGCAGAATCAATGTTAACGAATGGTTGTGTCGTTGTTTTTGAGTGCAATCATTGCCCATACGTCATTGCTAGTATTGACCGTATGAACAACATGGCTGAGTATTGCAATGTTAACAAAATAGGTTTTATTGGAATCAATTCAAACGATCCGGACAACTATCCTGTTGATTCCTTTGAAAACATGGTCAAACGAGCTGAAAAGGGAATGCCTTACGCTTACCTGCATGATGACACCCAACGTGTTGCAACTGCATGGGGAGCGCAGCGAACACCTGAATTCTTTCTTCTTAACGCCGATGGAATTGTAACCTATCAGGGGCGCATGGATGACAATCCACGCGATCCTACACAGGTGACAACCAGTGAATTGAAAGACGCCATCGATGCTATGCTCGCTGGCTCGACCCCTGACATTCAATCCACAGACTCCATTGGCTGCTCAGTCAAGTGGAAGTGATGGGTTGGCGGGTTGTATTCGTCAATGTGATTGGGATGAAAACGACGTATGTCGAAGTTGTGGGACCGACTACTCCCCACCAAAGAAACTCCGGCCATTTCACTTGGCTTTTCCTGTCGACGACTTGCATAAGGCAAAGGAATTCTATGTCAACATCCTCGGTTGTTCGACTGGGCGGGAGAAAACGGAGTCATGTGTTTTCAATTTCTTCGGACATCAAATTGTAGCGCACCTCGTAGCCCAAATGCCCGATGTGTCGACCAATCCAGTTGATGGTAAACAAATACCGGCTATGCATTTCGGGGTTGTATTAGAGTGGAATGATTGGCACCAACTCAAGGATAAACTTGACAAAAATGCTGTTGAATTTGTCGTCGGCCCTTACACTCGATATGAGGATAAGCCAGGATCCCAAGCAACCATGTTTATTGTCGATCCATGCGGAAATCATCTTGAATTCAAATCCTTTAAGGACGAGAGTGCGATATTCGATTCAGCGTGGTGAATTCTCTTCGTCTTCAAGGCTAGCACGGAGTTGTTGAATCTCCTCAACAAGGACATCGAGTTGCGATTGAATCTTGCGCACTTCGCTGTTGATACCTTCTTCTGAATCCGCTTCCAATGCAACAACGGTATTGGTAAAGATTGCAACGAACATGTTGAGAAACGTGAATGTTGTCATAAAAATAAACACAACGAAATAGAAGCCAACCCACCAACCTTCTTCATCGATAAGGTATCGAACGATTCCATTGGACCATGATTCCAATGTCATCACCTGGAAAAGCGAATAGAGTGATTTACCAAGTGTTCCGAAGTAGAGTGCTCCTTCCGATCCTGAATTTTGGAAAAGAACGGTTGAAAGAACTGCAAATACGTAAATGACGACCATGAGGAGTGTCGCTACTGCAGAAAGCCCCCGGACTGAATAAATTAGTGATTCTGCTACCAGTTTCAATTCCGGTATTCGAGAAACGAGACGGAAGGCTCGAAGAACTCTGAACACACGGAATACCCTGAACACACCTGATGATGGGAAGAGGGCGATTCCTACAATAATGAAATCAAAAATACACCAAGGATCTTTGAAGAAATCAAACCGCATTGCATAGATTCGAAACAATATTTCGGTTACGAATATGGTCATGAAAAACCAATCGAGGTAGACCAGGAATTTGTTGCCACCTTCGCCCCAATCATAGGTTTCAAACCCGATTGAAATCGAACTAGCGAGAATGGCAATAAAGACGATATTATTGAATCGTTCCGAATCCACAATTTTACGGATTTGGGTTTGGTTGGAAAACTCAGCCACTTCTTCCATACAGTGGTGTGTTTTTAGGGCCTCATCAAAGCATCGCCTACTTTTCGGCTTTAGATGATTTTTTTCTGTGGTATAGTATAATTTCGCTTGGTGTAAGTTTTCAATGTTTGCTCGATATGCCTATTTTTGATTGTATTTTTTTAGACAAAGAATTGAGATAGAGAGATGGTTTGCATTGAATCATGCGGAGAGATGCAAGTAAGGCACTCGGTCTCGTATGCATCATGATGCTTGCTCCACTCGCCGGATGTTTTGGTGAAGGAGATGATGGTGGGCAAATCAAAGAAGGTGATGTTGTTATCACTCCCGAAACGCTCATTGGAGGCGTCTTTCAGGGGCTCACAATATCAGCTGATCGCGATCTTTCGGCTTTCGTACCGTACTTAATCATGAACCCTGATACGGGTTTCGTGCAAAATTCAACCGTTGTAGATCTCAAAGCAGGAGAGAGTGTTCTTCTGACCGTTCTTGCTCCACCCAGAACTGATACGGCTGTCGTTCTTCTCGGTGATTATCAACGTGAAAATTGGCCTATTCGCAACTTGGATGAATCATGGAAAACGTGGTGGGAACGTGGAGGCTACGTTGACCAGAATTCACAAGCTGTCTCCGGTGTTGCAGGTGAAAATGGTAGTCTGAAAACAATTCAATCTTCGAACTCAAATGGAGGAGAAGTTACTCCGGTCATTCTTTCGATTAATCGTCCAGCCGCTCCAGCTTACTCAGAAGCTGAAGGTGGTCGACATTCAACGGGTGTAGTCAACGGGCGTACAACGTTCAATTTCCTCTCGAGTTTAAGCGATGAAACCGCTGACCCAACAGATGCGGCCGATGGTGCTCTCGGCTATCTTGATCGTTGGGCCGGCCAAGGAAATGCTGCTTACGAGGATGCTGCTTTGCATCTCATCCAAACCCTAGAAAATTTTGGTCTTGAAGTTATCACACAGCGGTTTGTCTATGATTCAGAAATGAATCCAGGAGATGTAAATCCTGAGGCTTACAATATCTGTGGCTATCGCTTTGGAGAAGTTGATCCTGATAAATGGATGGTTTTTGGTGCTCACTTTGACATCGCTCCACCAATCAATGGGGGAGCAATTTCACCTCACATACCGGGTGTTGGAAGAACGTATGGGACACGAGTAGGTGCATACGATAACACGGCAGGAACAAGTATGGTGTTGACCGTTGCAGAAGCGATGGCTGATTACAGTACCCGCAATACAATGGTATTCTGTTTGTGGTCCGGTGAAGAAGGCGGGAAAAGAGGTAGTGATTACTGGACCGATGAATGGGTCAAAGAAGACAATCCAAACGTAGAGGTTACAAATTATGTTAATCTCGATATGGCTGGTGTAAATTGGCCTGGTGGAGGAGGTGCTCCTTGTGGAAACAACCATGGAGGCGGAGAACCAAATTGTGATCCAGACCCTACCGTTGATGACGATGGTTATCCGAAAGACGAGGAGGTCTGGCCTATGCGAGTCTACATTGGTCCGAGTTTGGACCATGATGTCATGAATCAACCAGGAATGGTTGGCCTTGCTATGTGGATAGGTTCCGATGCGATTGGTGTCGAAGAACAAATGGCACCTCTTCTTGGAGAAGGGTACGATGTTGAGACATGGAAAGTTGATGATTGGTATGCAAAAGACCGTCCTGAAATTATCGTTTACGAAGATACGACCGCTCGATCCGATCATGCCACATTCCAAGACAATCTTGGTACAGTTACAATGGGCTTTGGTGGACTGGTTGATGGGTACTGGTGCTATCATCAAACGTGTGATACGGTCGACGAAATGATCGATTGGATGGACACGACCGGCAAGGACTACGGTGAAGAACAAAGTGGGACAAGCAATCTTGTCGATGCACTTGACACAATTACATGGTGGGCAACATATTCGTTCTTCCATCTTGATGAGAGTCCTGTAAGAAATGCTTACCTCGATGAGTGATTCGTTCATTTTCCCTTATTAAAGGCACACAAGTTATATGCAAACGTCGCGAGGCATTGGTATGGAAGATGGTCAGACGCCCTTTGTAAATTGGGTCAAAACGAATGCCTCCACTGCAAATATGCTCTCAATAATTATGCTCATTTTTGCAGCATGGGCTGCCGTTGAAATTGTAACAAACGTCGTCGGAAATGAAATTCCTCCCGTGACTGGTATGGAAGCAAGCAGTAAGGCTGACGAGACGCAACGAATCAATAATGGAATGGTTGTTGGTCTAGGAGCAGTTGCTGGAACCCTCGGTCTTGTTTTGCAACTTCTTATTCCACGAGAAGAATCGGAAGATGTTGTCGAATCAGTACCGGATGAAGATGAGGAGATCGACGAAGTTGTAAATGTCATGATGGAAGATATCGAACCTGAAGAAGGGGAGGAATCAAACCATGAAGATTCTGATGATGAATCCGGGGAAGAGAATTCTACTGAAGAAGGGGATAGCCTTGAAGAAGGGGATGAACTGCCTGAAGATGAAGGCGAGGACTCTGAAGAAGAGGAAGCTCCCGAAGAAAAGCAGAAGACTCCTGCTAAAAAGAAGAAATTTTGAGGTGAAGAAAAATGTGGGAACATCGCGCAGTATCGCATAAACAATTCAAAGAAAGTGGACGAATTACGCCAACTGAGACCTATGTTCAATTGATGGACAAAGTCGAAGATGCTGTCAAAGAAGCACAAAAAATGCCGTTTGACCATGAAGAATTCCTCAAATACATCCCAACAGAAGGGCCTTGGGAACCAATTCATGAAACGGATGATACAAAAGGAGACCCTCGGACACGATATATCGGGCCAGGACGTCCGAAATTGTTGAACACCAATCTGATCCTTGGATCGACGTGGATTGAATCTGAGCGATTTAAGTTTGAACGTCGAATCAGTACTCTTTCCGATTTCCTCAAGCAGAAAACTGTTGTAAACGCCAACATGTGGACGCCAAAGCAACTCGTCACAACGCAAACCTTCTTCTTCTGTTCAACAGGTGATGAGGAGCGATTGGGTGGATCAATGCTTACTGGTGAAACGGTATCAAGTGGACATCCATTCCTTGGAGATAACGGAGACGATGACGGTGTTGCTGAATGGGAACCAATCCTATGGGGCCTCGGTCATCGTGGTGTGGTACCAGATTCAGACCCGCAAGACAAGGTTTACTACCCTTCGTTAATGCATCGTGGTGTTGCTTTCAACAATCGATTGGGGTGGATTCGATATTCTCCTGCCGGTTTTGGTAAGGATGCGAGTGGTTACTTGATGACCAAGCCAACGACATGGATTCATCCTGCAGTCGATGGAAACCGAGATACTGCTACTTCATTCAACCTCTTGGTTAACCTACCTGACCGACGAATATCCTTTGGTGAAGAGGGTATTACTGACGTCTATCTCACAACCGGAAAGACATCGCTCTACACAATGATGGGTATGATGTCTTCCTCAACCGTTCGACAAATGTTTGGAGCTGGTTCTGAAATGGTACCTCTCGAATTCCACTGTATCGAACCAGGCCTTGACGAGTGGATCAAGAACGCAAGCGATGAAGACAAGTATGCTCGACTGTTTGAGGTTACTGCATGTCTTGGATATCTCTTGACCGATCCTAAGGTTGGATCTCTCGGTGGCGCTGCAAAGCGACGACGCCTGCTGCTCTATCCACATGATCAAGGAAACCTCTTGACATGTGTAAACGCAAGTCAAGTTGCTGACCACGCACTTAAGTCGAACTACGCTGCTACCGTCTTCACGAAACTTGACCAAGCTGACTTCATGAACCGCGTTGCTCGCCGATACAAGGCATATGCTGACCTCGTTACAGCAAGTGACTTCGCAAAGGGTGCTCGATGGATCAGTCAAGCTATGATTGGTGGCGATAAGATTCTCGGACCAAACGTTCACTCAATCCTTGCTGTACGTGGTTACGACATCTTGAACCTCGATGAGTACATGGAATCCTTCAACGATGTTTCCGCTGCTCCAGAGCGTTTGATTCGACGTGTGGTTCAGTCCGTTGCTACAAACGCACTCAAGACGCTGTTCCCAATGGATATGCTCGGTGAGAGTGGTGGTGCTCAACCGTTCTCTCACATCTTTGCACCTGCAGGAAGCAGTGAACAAGCGCTCGTCTATTACACAGACATTCGCTTCCTTGTACCAACTTCCATCGATAAGTTGCGAATGATTACCGGTGCTCGTGGAGCTGATCGCGGTCGAATGCGTGAAGCATACGGTCAGATGACTGGTGCTGATCCAATGACTGGTCTTTCCATCATTGACTTGTGCCTGCCGTTCCTTGCTGATATGGGTGAAGAATCGTGGCAGACTGGAACAGGTCTCAATGAAGATGAGATTATTGTCGAAGTTACTATGGCCGTGAATCCAGCAATCGTCTGGAAGAACTTGTTGGAGCCAACAACCAATGAGGTCTTTGACCTTCCAAAGGGTAAGAAGGGTACTTCTGCTAACGTTTGGGGAGACATGTTCATGACTAACGAGCCTCTTCACGAGAAGATGGTGAAGGATGGACAAGGCCACTACCTGAACTTGCTTCGATTGTGCTACCACTGGAGCCATGACAAGTCCAAGGAAATCCACGGTCTCTGATCAAACCAGATTGGAAAGCCAAATGACGAGAGTCATTGGCGAGTATGGAGTCGTCAAATAAATGATAATTGGCGACAGGAATACGAGGAAAAGCCCCCACCAAACACCGCTATTCCAATCTTTTACTTTCACTCCATCGAGTGGTCCAAGTGGAATCATGTTAAACAAGCCTAGAATTAGGTTTGCACCAATCCAATAAAGAACGATATTATACACCATTGATTGCCATACAAGTGAACCATCCTGTAAATAAGCAATTGAACTATAATCTTGGGCATTTGTTAGCATGAAAAGCAATGCTCCTAATGGGATTCCAATGATGAATAAGCCAAGATTGACCAAAGGCCCTGCGATGGCTATGTGACCGTTCTGGCGACGTGTAACAAGCCCAGCAACCATAACAGCACCTGGTGCCATGAAGAGAATACCAAGAAAAAGAGAAATGAGTACACCAAATTGAAGTCCTTTTGGGTCTGCACGAAATTCTGCCCAGCAGCCATTCTTCTTTGCAATGATTTTGTGCCCAATTTCATGAAGAACGAATGCTGGTCCAACTGCAATCAACATAATTGGCATCGAGAGAAGAATTTGGAGTATCCATGTCGATGGCCCATTTACTGAAAGTCCACTAAGGCCTCCTGCAGCCATAAATCCAAGAGCGAGGGTAAAAGCTCCAGTAGCATACAAGAGATGTTTCTTCTCTTCTTCACTGAAGTGCCAGATGCCACCTTTATGCAATGTTGGTTGGGTTTGAGATAGGACACGGAAGAAATTGTTGATCGGAGAGGCACCTCGAGTTTGTTGTCCTGCGTGAACTCTGTGAATTTTCTGTTGGGATCCATAGAACGGGCTTGGATCGAGAATGTCTGCACGGGGGTCTCGAACCATGTTTCTCTCAAAACATGGTCTTCTTTGAATCCTCGCTCGCGATGTACGAGACTTCATGTGTTTGAACAACTACGAGCGGATGAGCATCCATGTCAATGCCAAGGCGAGCAATGAAAGACATGGGTTTCCAGGCCTGCTGTCTGTGGTGTGATGAACCCGATGAGGTTGGAAGTTCACGTTGTCGTAAGTGTATCACCTCACACAGTCGTATCCGTGATGAAATGGCCAAAGCACCTCCTGAGGACGCTTTCTTTCAATTTGCTAAAGAATTACTTGCTATGTCTGTAGCGCCTCATCGACACGATAACGATCCAATCCACGGCCCTTGGCTGGAAGAACAACAACGTCGTGCAGGCAAATATATTCCAAAAGAAAAAGAACAGACTGAAAAGGATGTTTTCGAAATTTTTGAACAACAAAAAAGGAACGAGAAACAAAATGTCATCCAAAATGTTGCAAATAAGAATCAATGGAAAGACAGTCCCCCCGAGCCCGAGCTTGCAAGAGCAATTGGTTCTGAAACATGGAATAGGGAAGATATTGACACAAACCAATATCATGCTGGACGAACAGTTCCAAGTAAAGAAATCGCTCCAGTAGACCGTTCTGATCGAGCGGGAGAAGATGTTGAAATGGTCACGCGTACGAACATTAAGGCTGAAAATATCGATGTTGATGACCAAATCCTCGAGATTCTTGAAAATGAGGAATTGCATCAGAAGAAATCAAGAAAAGATGCATGGGATTCAACGGTTTCTGATGTCCTCGATTTGTTAGATAATGATGATTAATTAATCATTATTTGAATATTGATTGGTTTATTTCTTATTTAGATAATTATTCTGTGAGTTGATAGGTTACTCGTTGTGTACCTTTCCCCTTCGATTTTTTTCCAATGAATTCAATGCCCTTGATCTCTGAAATGTTACGAACATGTGTCCCAGCACACGGGCAAAGGTCTTCTTGATCACCGATCGTAACAACCCGGAGGTCGTTGATAAATGAGGGCAATAGATCCATATTTGTTCGTTCCTGTGGCATGATTGAATTGATTTCATCCCGAGTCATTTGCGTATCAGTAACCTCTAACCCAAGTTGTATTTTCTCATTCACGATTGATTGAAGATTGGCCAACATTTCTTCTGAAAATTGGATTGGTTTGAAATCAATTCTTGATTTATCAATGTTGATTTGATTTCCAACCGTTCGAACTCCATCGAACATCTCGTAAGCAATTCCACTTACAAGATGTTGAGCTGTATGCATTTTCATATGAGCATAACGTCGTTCAAAATCAATCCTTCCTATGACTTCATCACCCACTTCAAGCCCAAATGTGTCTTCTATCGTGTGGTGAATGGCATCCCTCCCACGAACTTCAATGACATTCATCTCCCCATTTGGCCCGTCGAGTGTTCCAAGATCCCAATTTTGACCCCCTCCCAGGGGATAAAACAGAGTCTGATCAAGAACAATTTTATTGTCTTCAATTGCAATCACTTCTGCTGTGAACTCATCAAGATATGCTGCTTCGATGGTTTCAAGATAGAGTTTTTTGGTCATCATTTTATATCACTCCATAAATTCATTCCTGTTTGAAAACGTTGGCTACAGTCCCATAAAGAATGGTTTGTTGGCAGCATAGTCGATATGATTTCGATGATTTTTCGATTTGTGATTGTATGGCTGCCTGGATACCAAGATTCTGACAACCCGTCTTGGCGATGGATTTGATAAATAGCATCACAAAATTCGTTCGTTTGAGATTGGAGGTGAACGTATCCTGTAGCTTCTTGTCGTTCAACAACATACGTTGATGTTGTATTGGAGAGATTATGAGAAGTTGCCCAGGGTATCCACGTATCTTGTGTTGTATCGATTACTATGTCGTAATGGAAAAGACCGTTCTGTTGACCGCCTCCAACGAAATCAACTCGAAAAGAACCATCATCGGTTTTCGTTGATGAAAGAATTCGCGTCCTGTGGAAAAATACAGCGCCTATTTTTGCTAATTCAATACTCATTCCTTTCATAATCCATTCGTGTCGAAATGAAGATTCTGAACCTTCAAAATTTTGATCTGTAGAAAATGAAAGGGGAATTGAATTTCTATCAAGAAGAACGCTAGGCCATACGTTCGGTAACCCAAATTCGATGGAATGATCAGCAATATGTACTTCCTTTCCTTCTTGAAGAGCTGAATAAGCACATCCATATGCCACTAAACCTGCTCCAACAATGAGGATCTTCATAGACTCATCTCGATTCAATCAATAATGCATCAACGGGGCAACTCGGAATACAAAGTTCACAATATGTACATTGAGACTGTTCAACAAGAGCGAGCAGTCCTTTCATTGAGAGAGCATTCGTTGGACACAATCCAATGCAAGCACCACAACCATAACACAAATCCTCGTCTACCACGAAGTGAAGTTGTGCCATGTATATTCCAGTGGACACTGTCATATTTCATCTTCCATGGAATTTTCTTGTTTTTCTAGAAAGAAGATTCCTTAGGAAATAGAATTTCTAAAAAATTCAATGAGACCAATATTTATCCTTGCACCCCCTCATTTCCACTCGAGAGGTAGTATAAAGAGAAAATAGATCAACAAAGAAAAACAACAAGATAAATCAACAAAGTACAATCGTATTTTGTCGCGTATAGTGTATATTCTTAATGGTAAATTCACATGAAAAATATATCGAACAAAACAAAAAAACATCTCCAGTGGAAACACAGGGGTGAGACCCACAAGTTCATTCATGACGATTTTATCGATAGTACATGGTCGTATATGCCCCAGGTCGAACATCAGGTTATCCTAAAGTCCCTCCAGAACGTGGATTGCGTTATCATTACCTTGGCGGTGGAAATGAGGTCGGTAATGTGGGTATTGTTCTTGAGGATCCAACATCGAATCGACTTTTGCTTGACTATGGATTAGCTCCAACCAAACCACCACGTTACCCTAACGAGGCACCTCATGTATCTCACGCGATCATTACACATTCCCACATCGACCACCTTGGAATGGTACCTTGGCTTGCTTCAAACCACAATTCAACCCTGCATGCAACCGAATTAACTGCAGCAATTTCTGAAATGATGTGGTACGATTGTCACAAAGTATCTTCGATAGAAGGTTATCCGCTCCCATGGGATAAGCGTGACATCGATCTCGCCCTTTCAGCATGGAAAACACATTCATTCAACAAGTCATGGACACAAGATGATTGGAAGTTGGAACTTCACCGTGCTGGACATATACCTGGAGCTGCAATGCTTCATGTCGAAACTCCAAACAAAACTGTTCTGTTCTCGGGTGATTTTGATACAAGGGATTCTCAACTTACTACAGGAGCAAAACCCGTGAAATCAGATGTTCTCTTTGTAGAAGGGACATATGGGGGAAGAGATCATCCTCCAAAACAAGAAGAAAATGAACGTTTCATTGAACGTGTTGTCGAGGTGGTTGATCGTGGTGGAACTGCACTCATTCCAGCCTTTGCAAATGGGCGGACACAAGACGTAGTTATGCTCCTACACAAACATCTTCCTGAATTGAATGTCCATGTTGATGGAATGGGTAAGCGAGTTGCAAAATTACAGATGGAACACCCTGAGACCTTACGAGATCCATCTGCTCTCGAATCTTCTTGGAGTTGGTGTCGCAGAGTTTCAAGTAAATCAGACCGAAAGAAAGCTCTCGATGCAGATGTAATCGTTTCGACTTCAGGTATGTTGGACGGCGGACCATCCATATGGTATCTTAATCGACTCCGACACGATCGTAAGAACGCGGTCTTGTTAACAGGTTATCAAGCCAGAAACACAGGTGGGCGTAGATTACTGGAAGAACGTAGAGTGCCTATTTTTGGTAAACTTGCAAACATCGAACTCGATGTTGATCAATACTCCTTTTCAACCCACGCCGGCCATCAAGAGATTCTTCAATTCGCCGAAGAATGCAAGGCAGAGGATGTTGTCATCTATCATTCAGATCCAACTATGGCACGACCACCCTTAGCAGAAGCATTGGAAGCAAATGGGCATCGAGTACACGTTCCTGAAAATGGGATTTCTGGAATCTTGGATTGATTCAATCAGCCGAAGGGGTTGAATACATCAACCTAAAGCGATAGTCGATAGCATGGCGGCCAAAGCACCAGGTGGAAAGAAGCGCCCTCGAAGGAAACGAAAGTTGAGACTCTCTCTTCGTCAAAGCAAAATCAAGAAGGCGGATAGCTACACAGATTCCCTTGGATGGTCAACGGATGTTGGTCGAACACTCGAAGATGCTCCAAAGGCTACCGAGCCTGAAACCATCAACATTCAATGTGATATGTGCGGTTCAATGCTCAAGATTCGTAAACCTACGCGAGCTAGATATTCAGTCACATGCACATATCCAGAATGCGGCAACGTCATGTCGTTCGATTGAAATGAATCGATTGCTGTTTGCAATTCTTCTTTTGGTTCTTCCCTCAATACAGGGATGTTTGCAAATTGAAGATGAAACGGAAACTGTTACGATACGTCTTGCAACCACCACATCGTTACGTGATTCTGGACTGCTCAATGAATTGTTACCAGAATTCACTAAACAAACAAACGTCCACGTTGATGTCATTGCGGTTGGGTCAGGAGCTGCGATGACGTTAGCACAGAACAATGACGTTGATGTTCTCATCGTTCACGATCCTGAACGAGAAATTGAATTCATTGAGAATGGTTTTGCAGAAAATAGAACGACATTTGCTTGGAATCGCTTTGTACTCCTCGGCCCATCAAATGTCGCAGGGGATCTCAATGAAACATTAACTTGGATTCTTGAGAGTGACCAATGCTTTGTCTCACGAGGCGATGAATCCGGAACACACCAGAAAGAACAGGCCTTATGGAAACAATTTTCCAACCACTCAGACGTAGAATTTATCCAAGACTCTCTCGGGTTTCATCCTAATTGGGATGGTTATCAATCGATTGGCCAGGGCATGGGAGCAGCGATCACCATATCCAATGAACTCGAATGCTGGACATTATCCGATAGCGGAACAGCTCTTTACCGACAAGAAAATACCAATCTCAAAATCCATGAATTTAACGATACAATACTTACCAATCCATATTCAATCCTCCTTATGGACAATGAATACAATACATCAACAACTGCATTACGAGAGTTCCTGATTGATTCTTCAGAACAAATTGACGGATATACGATCAACAATGAGACGTTGTTTTTCAGTGGCCAACCACCGTCTTAACCAATCCATTGTCCACTTCTTAATTGCTCTGCAATTTCATGGTCTTCAGCAATTAGCTGACCATCGTGAATGTAGAGTATACGGTCCGCTAAACGCTTAGCCTGGTATGGATTGTGTGTTGCAATGAGAACACAACCCCCTCTTTCTTTATAAGATAGAATCTGTTGTTCAATACGTTCAATAGAAGCACCATCGAGTTCTGAAGTCGCTTCATCAAGAATCAAAATTTTACGATTCATTGAGAGAGCGCGAAGAAACGCCAAACGTTGAATTTCACCACCAGAGAGGGAATCATTGCGTTGACTTCCCTTTTCTTCGAAACCGCACAACCCAGCAAAAAACTCGCCAGCATTTGGTAAATCATCATGAAGTTTTGAAGCAAGTTCCAGTTCCATGGCGACAGTATCCATGACCAAAACAGGATTTTGAGAGACATAAGCAATATCTTCAGCAAGGTGATTTGGATTTCCTTCCAGCCCACAAATAGCTCTCAAAAGAGTTGACTTTCCAGATCCGGACTCACCCATAAGTACAATGATTTCTTGTCCAGAAATTTCAATAGAACACGATTCAATAATCATCTTTCCATCCCTTTCAACACTCAAATTTTCCCATGATGCAGTGAACATCTCAAATTGATCACCAACAAATTCATCCTTTCCAAGAACCCCGCGCTCGAAAAAACGAATGAATTGCACAAACTGTAAACCGAAAGCAGTGACGAGAGAAATGAAGAGGAGCATCATACCAAGTTGCAAAGCAACATCAAGGCGACCAACACTCGTTTCAAGAACGACACTCGTTGTTAACACTCTTGTCTTACCAGCAATGTTTCCACCAACCATCAATACAGCACCAACCTCAGCAATTGCTCGGCCAAAACCAAGCAATACAGCATTCGTAATTCCTCTGCGTGCACAATACATTTCCAGAAGAATTCGTTGCTTTGGACTTGCATTCATAACTCGAAAAACATCGCGCTTCTCAGAAGAAACTCGTTCGAGTGCGGCCCATGAAACACCAAGAATAAGAGGGAAAATCAACAATGTCTGAGCAACAATCATTCCTTGAATAGTGAACAACCAATTCAATGAGCCGAAAACACCATCTTTACTCAGCGCAATGTAGACGGCTACTCCAACGACAACAGGAGGTAATCCATACAATGCTTGTGTCAATCCACGGATGAACGGTTTCCCTTTCCAATTGTTATTGGCTAGCACCATCGCTAGACCAACCCCAAAAAAACCTGCAATAATCGTCGCAGAACCACTTGTTACAAGTGTTCGAACGACCACATCCCAAAGGTTAGTAGAATCAACCACACCAACCCGAAGTAAGACAAACCTTTGAGGTTGGCGAAGCGAGCCACTGGTTGCAGAAGTGATTGTATGAGTGAAGTGCCGTATTTTTTACCACTTGAAGAAGCAATCAATCTCTCTCTGAAGCACAAATTATCTTGTCTTGTTGAACACGTCTCTTTGGATAATGCCCATCAACGTATTCTTGCAGAAGATCTTCATTCAATGGTGAACGATCCTCCATTTGATAATTCAGCAATGGATGGATTTGCAGTCCGACATGAAGATACCCAGCACCCACCATCCACCCTCAAAGTCGTAGCAACCTCTCAAGCAGCAGCAGGAAAATCAGATCTTTCCCTAGTGTCGGGACAAGCGGTCAGAATCATGACCGGGGCTCCAGTACCAAATGGAGCGGATGCAATTATTCCAATCGAAGCATGCATTATTTCTGGTGATCAAGTCACACTCAACCAACCTTCTAAACCCCACTTTATTCGAAAGTGCGGTGAAAACATTGCTGAAGGACAACTCGGACTTGAGAAGGGAACCCCCCTCACGCCCCAAGCTATTTCGATGTGTGCAACGATGGGGCATCCAACCGTTCCTGTCGTTCAACGACTCAAGATCGGTATTATTTCAACAGGAGATGAACTCAAATCACCAGGTGAACAACTCTCTTACGGAGAGATATACGAGTCCAACTCTTACGGCCTCTCCGGCCTTGTCAAAATGCTTGGACACATCCCAATCCGTTATCCTGCAGTGCATGATTCAATGGAAGCATTACGGGAACAATTTACCATTGCAGCACAAGAGTGTGACCTCTTTCTCACCTCAGGTGGTGTTTCAATGGGCGAATGGGATTTCGTACGAAAACTCATGGAGACGGAAGGCAACCTTGTCTTCTGGAGAGTGAAAATCCGACCAGGATCACCACCGCTCTTTGGACACTGGAACGGCACACCTATGTTCGGCCTCCCTGGGAATCCAGTGAGTAGCCATGTTGTTTTCCGAATGTTGGTGGTCCCATATCTACGCGGATCACTAGGTACGAACTATCCTCACGACCGTATTGTTCATGCTCGTCTGAACACAAATGTACGATCAACAAAAGATTGCTTAACTTTACGTCGTGTAACACTCAAATCAACAGATGAAGGCTTCATTGCAAACCAGCCCAAGCATCAAGGTTCGGGAAATATCGATAGCCTCTCTTCAGCAGATGGGCTTACACTCTTACAACCCGGCCAATCAGGAGAGGCAGGGCAATTAATCCAGGTCTTGTTATTGTAAGGGATGTATATGAGAAAGAAAGTGGAACAGGACACCAATTTACTTGATGTACTCAAAATTATGCAGCCCAATGCAAGCACGAATGTCTTGCGAAAGATGCTCACAAATCAACGAATCTCAGTTGATGATGCCACCACCTACAGAGCAAAGCACATCGTTATGAAAGGGCAGGTCGTTGAAATACACCCCAAACCAAAAATTTCAGTTGAAGAGGTACGTGAACATCATGCCAAAACCCACAATCTCAACATTCTCTTTGAAGATGAAAGCATTCTTGTTGTTGAAAAACCAGCTGGCTTATTGTCGGTAGCAACAGATCGACTTGAACAAGACACCCTTCACAACAGGTGCGTGGAGTATTGCCGTTCAGAGAGGAAAAACGGTTGGTGCTTCATTGTCCACCGCCTCGATAAAGCAACATCTGGGATTATGGTGTTTGCAAAGACTGAATCAATTAAACAGGATTTACAAGAACAATTCGCACAAAGACTTGTTCATCGTCACTATGTAGCCTTGGTAGAAGGAAAATCCTCGTCTGGGCGAGCAGATCATCAATTGATCGAAGACAAAAATCTTCGAGTTTACGTCTCTGATAAGAAGACAAAAACCAGTAAGCGAGCAATTACAACATGGGATGTTATCGCCCAAGGGGAAGACACAACATTGCTTAGTGTTGTCATTGAAACGGGACGGCGCCATCAGATTCGTGTAGCTTTGGCAGAAAACGGAACCCCAGTCGTTGGTGACAAGATGCATGGGGCTGCAACGAACCTCCATGGGCGTATTTGTTTACATGCGGTTGCCCTTGAATTCCTCCATCCATTGACGGATGACCCCGTACGATTCGAATCGGAATTCAATCCTGCTTGGAGGCACGGATTGAAGAACCCTTGACGACACGGGACAATTGTTCATATGGCCGCAAATCAGGATTGGATATCTGTTCGCGGCGCGCGAACACACAACCTCCAAGACATTGATGTCAAGCTACCCAGAGGCCAATTCGTTGTTATTTCTGGCGTTTCTGGTTCCGGTAAATCGAGCCTCGCCTTTGACACCCTCTACGCTGAAGGCCAACGGCGATATGTCGAATCCCTTTCTTCATACGCCCGGCAATTCATTGGCCAAATGAAGAAAGCAGATTGCGATGGAATCGAAGGCCTGTCACCCGCCATCTCCATTGATCAAAAACAAGGCTCGCACAATCCTCGGTCCACAGTTGCAACAGTAACGGAAATCCAAGACTATCTTCGCCTCTTATGGGCAAGAATCGGCAAACCCCACTGTCCTGATTGCGGCAAAGAAGTTGCTCGGCGGACCGTCCAAGAAATCGTCGATGACATTATCTGGAATTTCGAACAACATACGATTGCAATATGGAGTCCTGTTGTCCGAGCCCGAAAAGGAACCCACGTTGAATTGTTCAAGCAATTTGTTGAACAAGGCTACATGAATGGTCGTGTCAATGGCCATGATTCTGATTTTGAGAACCCTCCGACATTGGACAAGAATTTCCGTCACGATATCGATGTTCGAATCGATCGTTTTGTTCTCTCAAAGGATCGCCGCCACCGCACAACGGAAGCCGTAGAGAACGCACTCCGCCTTGGCGGTGGTGCACTCGCAGTCACAAGTTTACGTGTACCTAAGCAAGACTTAGACGCAGAAGGAATGAACCGTCCTGAACACCCTGAAGGAAGCACCATATCATGGTCTGAGGATTTTGCATGTCCTGAGCATGGAGCTTTCATGCCAGAATTATCGCCCCGCGTCTTTTCATTCAATTCACCATTAGGGGCATGCCCTGATTGCCAAGGCCTTGGAATTCAACGTCAGTTTAATCCAGAACTAATCATCGATGACACACTAACCGTTGCGAACGGGTGCGTTCTTCCATGGCGACAATCGATGTCGCCAGGTTGGTACAAAAAATTACTTCAGCAGGTTTGTGAGCATTACGGTATATCTCCAAATGTTCCATTTGGGTTGCTCGATGAAGATGCGAAAGATATCTTATTGCACGGATCCGGCTCTACAATCATTCATTTCCATTTTGAGTCAGATAATGGCTCAGTCTACAAGATGAATCGGCCATGGGAAGGCATCATCACTCGTCTTGAGCGCACCTATTCAGAAACATCATCTGATCGAACACGCAACAGACTCATCGCCTGTATGACCGATCTCGACTGCCACGCATGTCACGGTGAAAAACTGAATCCAGCAGCGCGGTTTGTCACCGTAGGAGGCATCCGCCTTCCCGAAGTCAGCCGTAGTTCTGTTCATGAAGCGCATCAACTCATCAAAGCTTTTCATCCAGAAGCCGATGGCCCGCCGGAACAATACGCAGACGTTCTTACTGCACTCGATGATCGCTCTCTCTTTATTGGAAATGAAATTCTTAAAGAAATAGAAAACCGACTCAGTTTCCTTGAATCCGTAGGTCTTGACTATCTCACACTCGATCGAAAAGCAAACACTCTCTCTGGCGGAGAGAGTCAGCGAATTCGATTAGCGACCCAAATAGGATCGCGCCTTACTGGAGTCATGTACGTGTTGGATGAACCCTCAATTGGATTGCACCAGCGAGACAATGAACGTCTTCTCAAAACGTTACGAGAACTCACTGAACTTGGAAATACTCTCCTCGTTGTCGAGCATGATGAAGATACACTTCGACAAGCCGATTGGATATGCGACCTTGGGCCCGGAGCAGGCCTTGAGGGAGGAATTGTCGTTGCGAATGGACCGCCAAAGAAAGTGATGAAGGCCAAGGAATCGGTAACGGGAGCATATCTTTCCGGTCGACGTACAATCGAACCTCCGAAAGAACGAATCTCTCCAAACAAGAAGTGGTTGGAAATCAAAGATGCTCAACACAACAACTTATGCAACATTGATGCAAAGATTCCACTGGGTTGCTTCACCTCGATTACTGGTGTTTCTGGCTCAGGAAAATCCTCACTCATCTCAGGCATTCTTTCACCGGCATTGCAGCGCCACCTCCACAACTCAGAGAAACTTCCAGGTAAACACTCGACCATCGAAGGGTTAGAACATGTTGACAAAGCTATCATTATCGATCAATCTCCGATTGGCCGTACCCCACGTTCAAACCCAGCAACCTACACGAAAGTCTTCGATGAAATACGCAAATTGTTTTCCAATACAACTCTGGCCAAAGAGCGAGGATACACTCCAGGGACATTCAGTTTCAACGTCAAAGGAGGACGATGTGAGGCATGCTCTGGAGCGGGCTCAATTAAATTGGAGATGAATTTCCTTCCTGACGTATGGATTGAATGCGACATCTGCAATGGCAAACGCTACACGCGAGAATGCCTTGAAGTGACATGGAAAGGGAAAACCATTCATGATGTTCTTCAAATGCCGGTTGGCGAAGCGGTTGTATTCTTCAAGAACCACAAAAAAATCCACCGCACCCTTGAGACTTTGAACGCTGTTGGATTATCGTATATTCGCCTCGGCCAACCCGCAACAACCCTTTCTGGTGGTGAGGCGCAACGCGTTAAACTTGCGAGTGAATTGAGGCGCCCGCCACACAAGCACACAGTATACATTCTTGATGAACCGACAACAGGCCTCTCGTTCAGTGACGTTCAACTACTGATCGATGTTCTTCTTGAACTCCGTTTGAAGGGGCACTCAGTCGTTGTGATTGAGCACCACCTCGATGTCGTTAAGTGCAGCGATTATGTCATCGATTTGGGTCCGGAAGGCGGCGATCGAGGTGGGCAAATTATTGCTCAAGGAACGCCGGAAGAAATCGCTAATGTCGCCTCAAGTTATACCGGCCAGTTCTTGAAATCGATGCTGAAGTCCGAGTGAACCTCTCCGTAGTGTTCAAAGAGCGTATGCGATGAACTGTGTTTGGGTCGGAACCAATGACAGTGCAGGAAGTCCGAGTTGAGGTCACTCCGTTGCAAACGGAGGGAATGCGCGATGTTCTAGGAGATGTTGTTCAACGGCAACTTTTCGCAGACCACGGCATCGATGTTGGGAAGGTGCGCAGCATTCGAGGATATCTCATTCGAAGTAACTATGCAGCATCCGAAATCGAGCCACACATACAGGATATTTTCTCAGATCCGATTATCGAATTTGGAGCGACAAATACTTCACTTCTTGAGAATCAAACCTTCTTCCCTCAGCCACCTTCACTCACTGTCACAGTTGGGTTCAAACCGGGCGTTACCGACAATCCAGGTGCAGCAGCAAACGATGGCTTCAAAGTACTCTTCCCAGAAGGAGAATCCTCCATCTCGACATACATCTCTTACGCATTTCTCGAACTTCCAGAAGGTGTTGAACATGACTGGTTAGCATCAACATTGTTTAATGCTCTGATTGAGAAATCTATTCTCACAACGAAAGAACAATTGGAAACAAACCAAGCGACAAGCCTGACCTATCCGGAACGTCCATCCATAGAACGGCAAGACCCAGCAACCATCAATCTTGAAGTCAGCGATGATAAGTTGATTCAATTATCAAACGAGGGGTTGCTCGCATTAAACCTCAATGAAATGCAAACTATACGAGATCATTATCGCGATGAATCGACGCGGACTGCTCGAACTGCGGTTGGAATTTCTCCAGATGCACCAACAGATGTTGAATTGGAATGTTTAGCTCAGACATGGAGTGAACATTGTAAACACAAGATTTTTGCAAGCAAAATCCACCACGTCGACACAGAAACCAATGAAGACACAACGATTGACTCACTCTTCAAAACACACATTATGAAACCAACTCATGATATGGCAAAGGAAGTTGATTGGCTTCTGTCTGTATTCCACGACAATTCAGGAGTAATTGCCTGGAACGATGATTGGTCAATTTGTATGAAGGCTGAAACACACAATTCTCCTTCTGCCTTAGATCCATACGGAGGAGCGATGACAGGAATCGTGGGTGTCAATCGAGACATTCTTGGAACCGGGTTGGGTGCACGACCAATCGCCAATACTGACGTGTTTTGTTTCGGCCCACCAGATTGGTCTGGCGAACTCCCATCAACACTTTTCCACCCTTCACGGGTTCTTCGTGGAGTTCATGCAGGTGTACGCGTAGGCGGTAATGAATCGGGAATTCCAACCATCAATGGCTCCATTGTTTTTGATGAACGATATATTGGAAAACCACTGGTCTACTGCGGTACGGTTGGCTTGATGCCTCGTAGATTATCAGACGGTCGCGAATCCCATGAGAAGAATCCAACCCCTGGCGATCTAGTGTACATGGTTGGTGGGCGAGTAGGCTCTGACGGAATACACGGTGCGACCTTTTCTTCTCTCGAATTGACGGATGAATCCCCATCGAGTGCTGTTCAAATCGGTGACCCAATTACACAGAAGAAGATGATGGACATGCTACTCGAAGCCCGTGATGCTTGCCTCATCACATGCACAACCGATAACGGTGCAGGAGGGTTATCATCATCCATTGGAGAGATGGCAGAATACACCAATGGGTGTGAAATCGATCTTGGAAAAGTACCCCTCAAACAACAAGGCCTCTCTTCATGGGAAATTCTTGTTTCCGAATCCCAAGAGCGAATGACAGTAGCCGTCTCACCGAAAGATAAGGATGCATTTGAGGCACTAGCAAACCTCCATGAAGTCGAAGCCACCCAAGTTGCAACATTCACAGATACAGGATACTTCCACGTCAAACACGGAGAAGATACAGTAGCCTACCTCCCAATCACGTTCCTGCACGATGGTGTACCTCAACTCCAACTTGAATCTGAATGGGCCCCTCCACAACACGAGCCATTTTCTCCACCATTAGAATTGGATCAAAACAAGCTTCTGCTGGAAATGCTCGCACGCCCAAACATCGCTTCCAAGGAAACATGGGTTCGGCAATACGATCACGAAGTCATTGCTCAAACAGTGGTCAAACCATTCGTTGGTGTTGAACGTGATGGACCTGGTGACGCAGGCTTGATTGCACCAATCCATGGTGATTCACAGGGCCTCGTAGTTTCTTGTGGAATCGCCCCCCGATATTCTGACATTGATGCAGGCGCCATGGTTGCAGCCTCTATCGACGAAGCGGTTCGCAATGCAGTGTGTGTTGGCGTTGATATCGACAAGATGGCCGGTTTGGATAACTTCTGTTGGCCAGACCCAATCGAATCTGAAAAGACGCCTGATGGTAAATTCAAACTCGCACAATTGGTTCGAGCGAACCGTGAGCTTGAGCGGGTTTGTCGAGCTTACCGGCTTCCTTGCGTATCAGGCAAAGATTCCATGAAGAACGATTATGGCGTTTGGCCAAACAAAATCTCAATTCCACCGACCATGCTTTTCTCGTTGTTCGGAAACCAACCCGATGTTCGCAAGACCGCTACATCGAATTTCAAACATCATGGTGAACGCATCTATCTTGTAGGTACGACATACGACGAACTAGGGGCTTCTGAAGTTGCATTCCATCTCAAAGACCGCGGTGATGTAAAGGGAATTGGAGGACAAGTTCCACTTCTTGAAAACCCATCTGAGCAATTGGAAGTCTACAGAAAAGTTGCTTCATCAATTCAATCGGGCTTGATTCGAACCGCTCACGATTGCAGTGAAGGAGGGCTAGCTGTTGCACTTGCAGAAATGTGTATCGGAGGGCGGTGTGGAGCCTTCATTGACATCGATGGTATTGGTTCAGGCGATGCATTTACCCGGTTGTGGAGTGAATCTCTCGGAAGAATTGTCGTATCGGTCGAAGCAGAACATGAGGTCGCCTTTGTAGAAATGATGGATGGTGCCGACATACACCTGATCGGGATGGTTTCATCATCATCCGAACTTCTCATTGAAGATGGGTACGATACTCTCATTCAAGCCGACGTTGAGGAATTAACCCATTCTTGGAAAAGCGCTTTGGATATGACGGGGGCGATTGAATGAACCAAGAGGTCAAGGTTTGCGTCCTCTTTGGGTTTGGTATCAATTGCGATCGAGAAACTGCAGCAGTCTTCGACATGGTTGGAGGGACTTCCGAACGTATACACGTCAATCGATTGGTTCAGGGCGAACGCGCCCTCTCTGAATTCGACATTCTTGCAGTACCGGGAGGATTTTCATTTGGCGATCACCTTGGTAGCGGGCGCCTTCTTGGTAACCGTCTTCGATTTGCACTCCGGGAGCAACTCCAACAATTCGTAACCGATGGAAAACCAATCATTGGAATCTGTAATGGATTTCAAGCTCTCGTTAAAACAGGCCTATTGCCGGGTCCAACAAACGCATCTCTCGAACCCGATCTTGTTCAACGAGCGAGCCTCACTCTCAACAACACGGGTCGCTATGAGGACCGATGGGTCACATTGGAATTTGATGCAGCGAGTCCATGCATCTGGACCAAAAATATTCAGCGAATTGAATGCCCTGTACGACATGGTGAAGGACGTTTTGTTATGCCGACGGAACAGGACCTTGACACGCTTCATTCAAACCATCAGTTGACCGTAAGGTACGTCGATTCAACCACAACTGTTGGAGAAGGTATGCAAGATGAACTCCTCCCATTCCCAATAAGCCCGAATGGCAGTATGAGAAATATCGCCGGAATTTGCGATTCTACCGGTCTTGTTTTCGGCCTCATGCCACACCCTGAAGCCTTCTACAGTATGTGGCTTCACCCTGAACATACATCCATGGATTTAGGCGATGATTGGGAAGGTGAAGGCTTGCAAATATTCCGAAATGCTGTTGAATACGTTCGTACACAGCGGTGACGAAGAATGAGTCGCCGTCAAGACATCGATCAAATTCGAGGTCTTGCAATTTTACTCATGGTTATGGTTCATGCTGCTGCGACGTGGACCCCTTCTGGCGCTTCAACAACCTCCTTTCTCGCACTTGTTACAGCAAGTCTTGGAGGATTAGCAGCTCCTTTGTTCGTGACTGTTGGAGGGTGGGTTACGGTCAAATCGTCATGGACCATTCGAAAGGCACTTGTTCGGTGCTCTTTTCTCGTTGCAGCTCAATTCCTTGTGAATATTATTGCATCACATCTCTTTGATCCGTTTACACCAGGTGTATTGACGCTGTTTGCAATTCTGTATCTTCTGGCGCCCTTATGGCTCAATATCGCACAGAACAGGATTGGTTTCGTCTCAACACTCGTTCTGATAGGAGTGGTGAATTGGGCTTTTGTTCCAGGTAACGCTACATTATCATGGACCGATAGGATCGAAGTCACAAGTATTGTTGAGTTCTTCACCCATCTGTTGGTAACTGGGACGTATCCATTGTTCCCATGGGTGTTCTTCTCAATACTCGGGGCAGGAATCAATATCCATGCTCCTTCTGTCAGAAAGCTCAACATCGCAATTGGAATCGGGTTGGTTCTCTGTGTTTCCTTCCTCATGAAGTCAATCAACACAGGAAAACCATTCGCACAACCTCGAGGCGAGGCAGTTTTGACATTCTTCCCGGCGAATTCTCCGTTTCTGATTGGAGCCTTCACAGGGGTTCTGATCTTATGGACGATACTTGAGCACCGCCAACCTTTCCTCAGAGTTAACGATCTGGGGCAGCTTTCACTCACGCTGTATGTGGTTCATTTTATCCCAATACATCTAGGATCACACCTCACACTAACGTGGTCTTTAGCAGTCCCATTCGTGTTGTCGTTCACGATACTATGGTGGCCATTGAGTGTGTTCTGGCGAACACGGTTTCCAACATACTCTCTCGAATATGCGTTACGACTGATTTCGCGCCATGAAGAGGAGAGGGCGCCGTAAGGCGCCCTCTCCAGTCATGACATGCTGTAATCTATCTCTCAACTCAAGCGGTAGCTTCGGCAGCCTTCTTGGCTCCCATCCATGCTACGACACCGAATCCGATCTTGTTGATCATGTCAGCGATGTTGTATGCGATACCCATCAAGAGTTCACCGTTACCATCGAGTGTGATGATATCGGCCTTTGGGCTGAAGAGGTAACCGAGAGGGTAGATGATCCATCCAACAACGATGAACCATCGGAGGGCGTTTGCGCTCCACATGAGTTCTTCTGGAATCTTGTCGTTGTCGACACCCTTGCCGCTGGACCATGGAGTACCAGTTGCAACGATGATCATTGCCCAACCGACTCCACCGAGGACGAGTCCAAGGATACCACCAAGCTGGGTGCCACCCATGAGGAGGCCAGCTTCACCGAGGTAACCGAATGCAATCATGATGAGTGCACCAGTGAAACAGACTCCAGTGAAGCCCATTCCGAGGAACTTTGCATCGGTGATTGCGTCCTTGCCAACAAGGCTAGGGAACTTGAGTGCCATGAGTGGAACAGTGATGATCCAGTCCATGTATCGGTACTCGATGGAAACAACCTGGTGGTCAACGTAAACACCACGCATGTAGTAGTAGTGGAACGCTGCAATACCAACGATCAATGCGGAGATTGTCATGGTTGTGCGGTGTTCTGCCCCAACGTTCGAGCGCTCACTCATGAAGAAAACGAACGCCGCACCCATCGAAATGTATCCGACGAAGAACAGGAAGAAGGTGACGAGTTGTAGCCCGTCATCGACTCCATCGTTCAACCAGCAGTCAGCTTGGTTGGTAACTTCACCTGTATCTGTGTCTGTGATACAATCAGTAGCAGGGTTTGTGGTCGCAGCAGCCGCTGGTAGTGCAACGGCTGCAAGTGCAAACAGCATAACAGCGAGTACAGCGCTGTTTCGGCGGTTCAACTTCAGGCTTCGTAGTTTTGATGAGTTTCCATACTGCATGTTCATCAAGGTTGAACGATTTCGTCGCGAATATATACTTTCGTTTACACGTGTATAATATTATTCGTAAATTTTTTCACCCATCTGAACAGACCACAGAGAGGCATACTTACCATTCAAACCCAGTAAATCCTCATGTTTTCCATGTTCAATTATCTTTCCACTTTCTAACACCATAATGGAATTCGAGTGCCGCACGGTTGACAATCTGTGTGCGACAATAATCGTTGTGCGATTTTGGCTGATGCGAGCAATGCTGCGCTGCAGTGCAGCCTCAGTTTCATTATCAACAGCGGAAGTTGCTTCATCAAGAATCAGTAAAGGGGCATCTTTCAGTACTGCTCGAGCAATGGCAATACGTTGACGCTGCCCTCCAGAGAGCCGATAACCACCTTCACCGACAAATGTCTCCCATTGATTCGGGAGCTCTTCGATAAATTCGAACGCTTCAGCGGTGACGGCCGCTTGTTTGACCTCTTCGTCACTTGCATCGTTACGTCCATATCGAATGTTTTCGAGAATCGATGTCGGGAACAGCGTGACATGTTGGGAAACGAGAGCAATCGAGCGTCGCAATGAATCAAGCGTATACTCTCGGATGTCTTCACTACCCCACGTGATGGAACCATGATTTGGTTCAACAAATCGTAGTAGGAATCTCGTCAGAGTCGTCTTCCCAGAACCAGTCGATCCAACGATTCCGACCGTTGTTCCAGCCTTAATTTCGATGCTAAAATCGTCGAAGAGAGCCGTGCGATCAGGATATGCAAACCCAACATTTTCGAAAATGAGTGATGAATCTTTAGCAACCTGTTCCTCCAAGAAACGACTTCCATCCGTGACTGTACTCGGCTCGTTGAGAAGTGTTAGGATACGAACAGAAGAGGCCATTGCACGTTGATACAAATCGAATGTTTCCCCCAAGCGGGTGAGTGGCCACAACAATCTCTGAGTCATGAAAACCAGTACTGAATACGCCCCAACTGCCAAAACACCGTCTAATGCAAGACGTCCACCAAGCAGTAATGTTGCTGTAAATCCAGCAAGGATTGCCATTCGAATCAGAGGAACGAAGGCCGCAGACAATCGAATTGCAGATTTGTTTGCACCTCGGTATTTCTCCGAGAGCGCTCGAACTCTGTCCGATTCCATCGATTCGTTTGTAAAGGATTGAATTGTTGCCATCCCGGTTAAATCGTTTTCAAGCAACGCATTCAACTGCCCAGCAGTCGTTCGTACGTCACGATAACGAACTTCGAGTTTCTTCTGATAGAGGAATGAACCCCAAAGAATGATTGGAATTGGTAACACGGCAAACAATGCAATTTCCCAAGACAGATACAAGAACACTGCACCAACGACAATCACCGTTGTTGTCACCTGCAAGAGATCGTTCGCTCCCTTGTCGAGAAATCGTTCGAGTTGGTTGACATCATCGTTCATGATGGCAAGAAGATCTCCTTTTTGATGCTCATCGAACCAAGTCATGGATTGATTTTGAACATGGTTAAACGTCGTTATCCGTAAATTGTGCTGCACAGTTTGGGCGAGGTTACGCCACAAAACAGCATAGAAGTATTCGAACAGCGACTCGAGACCCCATATGACAAACGTTGCAATGGCCAAGACAATGAGTTGGTTCCATGGGTCGATAATACCCCATTGTGCCAACAAGGAATCTTCCTTTTGGACCACAACATCAACTGCAACACCGATAAGAAGTGGCGGCGCCAAATCCCAAATCTTGTTGAGAATGGAACAAAGTATGGCGAGACGAATCTTTCCTTTTGGAGCATCGGAACGCGAGAGTATGTTCCGTAACGGCCTTTCAATCTCAACCATGAACGATGCTTCCACGAAGCGGTATGTGAATTCTTGCTCGTGAATCATGAAATCCCTTAACAACTCTCTGCCACACAGTCAAACCATCGGGTGCTGATGTATGTGGCTTCATGACGAACCAATGCTTCCTGGGGGGATGCATCGTACGAAGCACATCACGCTCATTGATCCTGATAAGCAATCTCCTGATGTTGCAGCGCAGCGCGTCCTCGTCGCAGTTGAATGCGGCACTTCCGCAATCTTTGTAGGAGGATCAACCGATACTGGAAGCAACATTGTTGATGCGACTTGTGCTGCCATTCAGGAAGCACTCGAACTCGCTATGTTTGCATCAAGTCAACACCCCGATGCTGACGAAGAAATGTGGAACATTCCTGTCATTCTTTTTCCAGGAGGAGCGCATGCAATGTCAGCAAAAGCAGACGGAATCTTGTTCATGATGTTGATGAACAGTACATCACGACGTTTCCTCATCGAAGAACAACTCTCAGGTGCACCCTACATTGCAAAGGCAGGCCTCCAAACCATCCCAACAGGCTACATTGTCTGTGCTCCAGGTGGAGCGGTTGGGGAAGTTGGACAAGCCAATCTTATCAACTCAGACGATTCAGACCTCGTTTCCGCTTATTGTCAAACAGCTGAAATGTATGGATTTTCTACCGTTTACCTCGAAGCAGGTTCGGGAGCATCGTCACCAGTCTCAATGGACCTCATCAATTCAGCAAAAGCATCGATGAAGTGCACACTCATCGTCGGAGGAGGCATCCGCACTCCTGAACAAATGAAGGCGGCATCACAGGCAGGGGCCGATTACATTGTTACCGGAACAATTACCGAGGAGTACGAAGATCTACAATTACTCAAGGAGCGATTGAAATCACTCATCGACGTCCTCTGATTCATCATCAAAGAGAACAGGATCTCCGCTTCCACCAGGCGATGGCGGTCGGACACCATCCACATCCATGCCTTGAGGTAATTCAGATTCTTGGACGTCCAAATCAACCATTCCACCTTCTGCAAGATTACGCATATCGTCTGCATTTGGCGTCGAAAGTGTACGTTCAACGTCAGGACTGTTTGCATATGCATCCCGCTTGGCTTCTCGGGCATCATGACCTCGAACCAAAGAGAGTGAATCGGCAAAGACACGTCCAACGACTTCTCGGGTTCGCTCTCCACGTCGCACACTGGTTACCTCTTGCATTGCGACAACATTCTGAGATTCCAATTCTCGAATTTCAGCAACACGGTCAGTGAGTGCTGCTTCAAGGTCTGTGATCGTGAGGGACATCTGTTGAATTCGCTCGTCGCGTTCGAAGACATCTGTGTGAAGACGACGCTCACGTCGTCGTAGAGACTCATATTCACGATTCCGTTCAAGGAGTCTGCGCTTCATTTCTTCGATTTGTTCAACCAAATAATCGTGTTCAGCCGAAACGGAGCGAGGCCCCTGCATCACGCGTTCAAGTTGCTCTTCTAAATCAGCCAAGCGCTTGTCTCGAGCATCCAAGAGCCCACGCATTCGGTCAGCGATGTCACGCAAACGCTGCCGCTCCTCTTCCAATGCATTGTTGGCAGCAACTTCTGCATCGTACTGTGCTGACTTTTCATCGAGTTGGTTTTTCAAAGAACGAACTTCATCGGCCGTTACTGAGGTAAGCCCAGCATCAGCCGCTTTCTCGAGTGCCTCAACCATGAGCCCCATTCGCCCTTCCATTTCTGCGATAACCTCGTCCTGAGATATACTGAGCGTTCGAAGTTGTTCAACCTCTTCATGAAGAGCATCCTGCTGTTCTTTGGAGAGGGAAGACGATTGAGCATCGAGCTCATGGCGAGTATCGGTTAACAACCGATCGAGGTGGACGATACGAGCCTCGGCTTCTTTCAGTTGTTCTTCGGATTCATGGAGCCGCTGTATTTCAGGCGCAACTTCATCTTCTCGCTCAGCAAGATCAAGCTCCAAAACACGGAGACGTTGCTTGATTGTTACAACTTCTTCGTTGCGTCGCCCAAGCTCATCCCATGCGATGAGCACCTCTTCAACCAGTTGATCGACTGGATAACTTTTCAGCATCCCTTCAAGAGCAGCCCGGTCGTTTCCAGAGCTGGATGTTTGCCCACGAGAGGCATCTGGGTTGGAAGCACCGAGCGTCATACAGGGGACTATCGAACCTCAACCACTCTTGAACCTTCCCTGTGAATCAGGGCATTAGATGCCCGATTTGGTGGTGAATTTATTGAACCAAATCAGTTGATGGAGGTGTACATGTCATCAGGCATTTCCCCTGCGAGCATGAGTGCACCTTCAGCGACTTTTTCTAGCGGGTTTTCAACACACCAAACATTGACGTCACCGATGTCAGAAATTTCTCGAGCAACTCGCTCAGCGAGCCCTTCGATGAGAGAGCCTCCACCAGAGAGGATGATGTTGTTGCGGAGAACTGGCTGGTACTCAGGATCTGCTTCAGCAACAATTCGCTTGATTGCATTTCCGACCTTAGGAACCAGAAGGTCGCAAGCCTCTTGGATGAGGTCACCGATGTCGACGCTCTGACTCTTTCCATCGACAGAGAGAGAAACTTCAACAGTTCGAACATCGCCACCAACGTAGGAGGACTCTTCCTTCCACTTTCGGACCATGTCCTTGGTGATTTGCGCACCTGTAAACTTCTTGGCAATCAGATTCTTCAATTCAAGGTCAAGCCAGTCTCCAGCTTCTTGAATAGTAACTTGGTCTTCATCGGTCGGGAATGTGCCGTGGATGCGAGCAATGTCAGTTGTTCCTGCTCCAATATCAACGACGATTGAACCGCCGATTTCGTTGATTGCGAACGCAGTTGCAAATGGCTCGGTAACGACCATAATGGCATTAACTTGGCCACGTAGAGTTGCAACCAAATTGCTCTTGTCGGTAAACGAAACGTGGCTTGGAGAACAAATAACTCCGAAAACTTCGTCAAATTCTTCAGGATCTACTGTCTCGATAAGATGCGAAACGAAGGCCTTTGCTGCAGCGAGGTTTGCTTCATCGTCTTGGGTAACACCGGCTGCCATTGGGCGGTAAAGGTTGCATGCAAGCTTGTTCTTAAGCGCATCAGCCCCAAAGAGAACGTCTCTTTTGAGGAAATTCCGTGCTACTGGGTCTTTTGGCCGTCCAACTACGGTTTCTACACTGTGCATTGCGCCTGCACTTGAAGCAATAGTTGACTGAAACGTTCCTAGGTCAATTCCAACATATAATCGTCCGCTCATCTTGAACACCTTCTCGGATGTACCGGCGTGGATGCCATAAGGTTTGAAGATAGCCCTTCATAACAATGAGGAATTTAATCTCAATTTTCCTTATTTTTATTTTTCTCAAACCAAAATTGTGCTATCACAGACAGTAAGATTGCTAATCCAATCGAAGACCAGAACGCTATATTCATCCACGATACAACACCCTCTTTTCGTTCTAAAATGGGCGAGGGCAGTTCTATTGTGAATTGTTCTGATGTATAGGTTGCCGAGGCCGGCACCGTCCATGAACTGGAATTCAAATCTTCAGCGAGTATCTGTACGGTCCAATTTCCATTTGCACTTAGTGGGAAAAAGTCCTGACTAACGTTTACAGAACACTGATTCCAAGCGTTGTTTGATACAAGCACACTGCAAACACTCACGCTACCGATCTGCGGCCCAAGACGACCAAGAACAACAGTAACGTTCACATCGTCTTCATCGAGAATCGAGAACAGAACAGTGATCGTTTCATTATCGTGTTTCTGTAGTAAAACTTCATCCAAAAAGATGCGAGGCTCATCGTTTTGTTGCGCACAGCCCGATTCGGTAACTGGTACATTTTGAGGGGTTGTCAGACAATCATCGAGATTGTCTTCAATACCGTCATCATCGAGATCATCGATACAACCATCTTCATTCACATCCCAACCAAGCGCGTTGGTGAAGGGACATAAATCGAATTCGTAGGGAATGTAATCACCATCTGCATCCGAGTGGTTTAATGGATCGAGCTCAACTCCACGAATGGCAAGACCAAACCCAACATGATTTCCTTCAATACCCAATGTTCCTCCACGGTCTCCTGGAGTGATGTATCGTCCAGTAACGATGACATCGACGTATTCAACCCCATCCAACGCATCTTCATCCAGATGGATGCCAACGGTTGTCTCGTTTGATGAGGGGAAGGCAGTTGTGTTGAGATGGTCAGCGAAATCGTAGTACAACATCGAGCGACCATCATTTCTGTAACTCTCACCAACTGCAAAACGTCCATCAGGCAAACGAACCATGAGTTGAACATCATCAACGAGGTGTGGTTCAGGCTTGGCTTGAATCGATAATCGAAGATCAAGTGAATCACCAGTCAAGATGAAGCGTTGTTGGAACATGTCGCCCGTTGCAAGAAACGGACCAACTGCCCCCTCCCCGTCCCAAGCGTTTTCCATGAGATATTCAATCGGTTCAGCATCCCCAATCCGGCCACCAAAATGCTCTGAGGGTGCAGCGTCGACAAGACGGTAAGAATCATGAATCCACACATTAGAAACAGGGCGTTCCCCGTCAGAGGAGGCCGATGAGAGAAGATCGAAATCGACCAATTCACTGAGGTTGAGTAAGCCCCATCCATCATAATCGTTCGGTGCATCAGACCCACCTCCACCGCCGTTCCTGTGGGCTTCATCCAACGGTGTCGTTGAAAGAGAAAGCAAGGCTCTCATCAAAGGCGCAGAGGGAGTGAAACCGTCCCCGAGAAGGACACTATGGCCTGGGATATCAGCTTCAAACCAGGGAGCTCTTTCATTGAGTTCATGCTCAGTAAGCGTCTCATTGTGACCTGTCAACCAACCTTCCTGTACCATTTGTTGAACAACGCTCGCATACGTAGCGGCCATTGGAGTGGACATACTCGTTCCACTAAGCGTATGTTGTCCGGCGTTGTAGGTCTCAGGAGTTCCATCGGAACGAGCGGATACAATCGAGACACCGGGAGCGAGGGCAAAGATGCCACGCGTATCGGCATCGGTTGGCCCATGCACGGACGACATCCATCGCTCAGGCACAGAGTCTTTAGTAGAAGCACCAATGGCAATCACATTTCTTGCATTGGCAGGTTCCAGAACAGGCCCGCCGTTGTTACCTGGAGCAATCAACGGAAGCGTCCATGGAAACTCGCGAGTAAAAGCATCGAAATCACCTGATCTCAGGGTGTAATCTGTCGTATCATCTCCCCACGAATTGGAATGAAGATATCCACCGTACATCGCAGATTCTGCGAGCAAGAAATCAACATCTGGAGGCTGCCATCCCTGTTCAGAAACAATGTCCTGAATCACCAATTGAGAATCGTATCCAAGTGCCATTAATGCTGATGGCATGTTGTCCTCAGTTGCTGTTGTGAACGGATGGCAACCAAGAATTCCCGCGGTATGAGTGCCATGACGATAATCGGTGTGTCCTGAGGAATCCCAGTCATCAACGGTCGTGTTAACATGCAGCAATTTTCGATGATCGGAACCTATTGAAGCATCGGAGATGTTTCTAAAACATGAGTGGTCAGAATCAATTCCAGTATCAGCGACGCCAATAACAACCCCGGAACCATTGAGCCCGAATGTCCAAGCAGAGGGATATGAATCGGCAGGAGATGCAGAAAGCAATTTTGCTGAGTTGAGATTTCTTCCTTGCGTGTCCAATTGAGGTTCAAGCCAAAGGATGCCTTCCACATGAGCATACCATTCCACATTCAAATGATCTGCCCAAAGAATTTCCGTTGTTGGCAAATATCCTCTCTCAAATGAGCCCATGACGTTGTTTCCATAGTTCTGTATTTGTGTGTGTATCTGCTCAATAACATCATACGGCAAACCGGGTTCTAGAACGACTCGAACGGTTTGACCAGCCACTGGAATTGATTTCCAAAAAGCTCTTTGGGCATCGTTCTCGGATGCCGATGGGTGTTGAGCATCAACATCCAGTTTCCACGCCAGGAGTTCTGAAGGAGTAATTAGGCGAAGTGGGATGTAACCGAATCTGTCAAGATCATCCCAATCAGATTGGCCCCACACTTGGCCGTTTGGAAGATGCAACTCCACCTCTCGGCCAACAAGAATCTCCTCATCGACCAACTCTCCTAGAGGAAGAGGTGCAACGAGGAGCAGCAGCGTTAACAGGAGACTTCGCACATTCTCACGCTGCTCTTCCATGTTGATGAAACACGCGATGAACGTGCCAACCTCCAACCATCGCGTTTAAATCAAGAAACGAATCGCCTTGGATTCATGAAGGCCTTCCGCGTTGATGGACAAGCCCCGTTCGGCAGCCTCCGACAAAAGTTCTCGCTCGATATTGTTGCTTCCTCAAAAGCAGATGCAGAACACCGTGTATACTCGATTATCGGCTCACGCCACAAGGCAACTCGTCGTTCAATCAACATCGATTCTGTCAATGAAATCGATCCACGAACCTCTCTCGAACCAAGCGTTCTCCACCATTTCCGTGAAGAAATCGCAGCAGCTGGTGGCACCATTGCTCCAGAGGCTGAAGAAGAGTGATTGCAGCATCGCCGCATTCATGAAGGTCGCACCACAGGCGTTGTTGAGGCGGTCTTGTGGAACAATCAGAACTTCAACGGACAGCAAGACTCGTTGAAATGAATCGCGAACGCTTCCACGAAGTCCAAGAACGAATCGAACAGGTCATCAACGTACTGGGTGAACACGACGTAACCGCAACCATTCTCGAAACGCTTTCAAAGAAAAACCATGATTCAGAAATGAAAATGCACGTATCTATCGGAGCCGGCGTCACACTTACCTGTCAACATCCTGGTGGCGGTGAAGGAACAACGATTGTTGATCTCGGAAGTGGTATTTTCGGCGAACGTTCGTGGTCAGATGCCGCTGGTTTAACCCGGGAACGGATGGAAGAGTTGGGCACACTTCTCGAAAGCCTCCAATCTCAGAGTCAACAACTCGAAGCAACAATTACTGCCTTGGCCCAAACCTTTACTGCAGCAGCCGAAGCACAACCTCAACTCGAAACTTCGGAACCTGTTGAAGAGTCAGAGCCTCAATCAGAATCATCCGAAGCTACGCCCTTGAAGCCAAAACGTCGTCGCGGCGGAATGTTTGGAAACGAGTTGACCTTGGACGACTAGGTGATTTCATGGGTCTTTTTGATCGATTCAAAAAACGCGTCAAGGAAGTCGCAGAGGAAGTGGATTCCGAAGCGTTGACAGCGGTCGAGGATTCTGCAGAAGGTCTAGCAGTCATTGAATCGACAGTGCCCGTGGAAGAAGATTGGGACGAAGAAGCCCCGGTGCCTGAACCCGTGGCGATTGAAGAGCCTGTAACGGAGTCATCAGACGATGATTGGGACGACTGGGACGATGAAGAGGAAGACATTGCACTCCCTGTGGTATTGTCGAAGAAAGAGCGTAAACGGCTTGAGAAGTTGGAAAAGCAGCGCGAAAAGGAATTGAAGCGACGCAATGCAACGACGGTTGCAAAACCCAAGGGTTCGAAAGTGGACCTATCAATGATGCGTACCACAACAGGCCGGCAACTGGTCGAGGTGAAAGCAGCACCTCGCGGTTCGACAAAGAGCGCAGATATTGAAACGGAATCCGGTTCTTTATCCATCGAGCTTGGCGGCGGCATCGTTGAGCAAGGCGGCCGAATTATCAAACCTGGAAAAGTTTTGGATGAACTCTTGGAAGAACTCGAATGGATGCTCCTTGAATCCGATATCTCAAGTGAAGCGGTCACCTCAGTGTTGAATGCGCTTCGGAAGAGCCTCGTCGGTGCAAGGTTGCGACGTGGTGCTGAACTTGCTAAAGTATTGGAAGCAGCACTCAAGCGAGCATTACGTAATCTACTCTCAGCAGGATACTGGGACTTCGATGCATCCGTTCAATCCTTTTTGGATCAAGGCGACGCCCCTGTTGTCGTTATGCTCGTGGGCGTTAATGGGACTGGAAAGACAACAACTGCAGCGAAGATTGCAAATCGTCTTCAGTCAAATGGACACTCGGTTATTGCCGCAGCAGGCGACACCTTCCGGGCAGGGGCAATCCAACAACTTGAATCGCACTGCGAGAATCTAGGAATTCGCTGCATTTCGAGTCAACGGGGAGGCGACGCTGCGGCGATCGCTCGCGATGCTATTGAGTCAGCCAAGGCCAAAAACATCGATGTCGTTCTCGTTGATACAGCTGGGCGGATGCAAAACAAAACCAACCTCATGAAGGAACTTGAGAAGGTCCGACGTGTAGCCAATCCTCATCTTGTTCTCTTTGTTGGTGATGCACTTGCTGGAAACGATGCGGTAGATCAAGCCAAGATGTTCCAAGAAATGATGCGATTCGACGGAGCTGTACTTTCCAAGATGGACACGGATGCAAAAGGGGGCGCAGGCCTTTCAATAGCCTTCGCAACCGGACGTCCAATTGTCTTTGCTGGCGTCGGACAAGGGTACGATGATCTCCTCCAGTTCAATCCAGATTGGCTACTGGACGAAATGTTCTCATGAGGGTCTAGAATGTTCGAAGACAAAGAAACTGAGACATTCTTCACAGTCATCCATATGTTTCAGCGGTCTGCAATGGCCAACCTTGGTCTCTTGGAACATCCTGCAGGAGGACTTCAGTTCAATTTCTCTGAAGCAAAGGACATCATTGACATCCTACGCATGCTGCAGAACAAGACACAAGGAAATCTAGATTCATCCGCTGAAGCGATGTTGAAAGGCGTCATTAGTGAACTTCAGATGCAATTCATGCAGGCACCTAAGCGAAAAAAACGAATGGAGGAAGAAGAGGCAAACATGGAAAATGTTCGTCAAACTTTCGAGAACCCTCGCCAAGGGCCGGTTGAGGACGTTTCAAGTGAAGAATGACGTGAATTTCATCCATTTCATCGGTTCATTGATGAGCAAGCATTGTCTCAGAAGACTTGGTTGCGATGTCATACGTCAGTGAAGTATCTTCAGATGAAGCGCCGACGGTGTTGATTGTTGACAACAATCAGATGTCGATTATGCGCTTGCGTGAAGTGTTCAAAAAGCGAGGGTTTGCAACTCAAGTGTGTGAAGATGGCGACCTCGCTGTTGACGAATACATCAATTTGGATCCCGAACTCGTCGTTATGTCACTCGACATCCCTTCCCTTGACGGGCATCTTGCGGCCTTAGAAATGCGCGAACATGGAGGCGATTCGCGCATCCTGTTCATTGCGCCAAATCGACTTCGGGAATTGGCTGTCCATGCCACATATTCGGCCGGAGCAGTGGGATGGCTCGCGAAGCCAGTCAGTCAAACCCAACTCGACGAAATATGGGATCAAGTACTGGGACCAATTCCCGACGCGCCAGGACTTGAGGACCTCGATGAGTTATATCCTGAAGATCGGATTAAGGCAGAACCGGATGAACCTCAACTCCCTCCTATCGCAGAATTACCGCCCCTAGAACCGCTCATCGCTGCTGCAGAATTGCCTCCAATCCAACCTGGATTGGTTGAAAACACCCGCCCAAAGAAAAGAGGTAGGAAACCCCTGCTCTTGCTTGCCGTTGTCGCAATCTGTGGCGGCATTGCATATCAGCAAGGTTATCTTGATTCACTGCTGTGATTGGTGGTGTTGTACATACACTGGCTGGACGTATTGGCCTGGAAGTTGAACAATCTGGCCTTCCATAATCGTCGATCCTTGTGGTGCTTGGATAACTTGTTCTCGTTGATATGTGCTTGTCGTTAAGAGTGAAGGGTCTCCCAGTTTTATTTGACGGTCCAACTTCCTTGCATTCCAATAACCCCAATACAAGAGAGCGAGTAAACCTGCGAAGAGAACAAGACCTATGGCCAACAAAAAACCCTCCATAATCATCGCTCCATTAGCGCTTTCCACGATGCTTCAGCATAAGCAGCAGCGGCTGTTGCGGGGTTCTCCGCTCCATGAATTCCAGACCCTACGATAATGCAATCTGAGCCTGCCATAACAGCTTCATACGGATCTCCATAGCGTTGGCCCATTTCCCCGTCACCGGTTGCGATATTAACGCCAGGCGTCCAAATCATCTTTTCTTGACCAACCATATCACGTAATTTGCGAACAGAATCAGCATTGGAACCGTTGCCGATGAATCCAAACACGCCGGGATGATTTCGCCCGGCTTCAACCACCGTTGAAGTATAATCTGGACTCAATAAATTGCCACGGCTCGACATTTGTGCAAGCAACAAAACCCCTCCTTCCCTTGAAGCATCGGACCACGCACCCTGCAAACCGTCAACAATATCCGGTCCACTGATGAGATGAGCCGTCACAAGATCACTCCATTGCTGAATGTTGTAAATCCCTCCCATTTGCTTTCGTGAAATTTTCCCAATGTCTGCAAATTTACGATCTTCAAAAATTAGCAAATCCATTTCTTGGGCGAGGATACAGAACCGACTCCACTCTTCTGCAGTCCAATCATCAACGAGGTCGACGTGTGTCTTCAAGGCTGCAATGGATGAACCAACGGCGTTGAGCAAATCGAACAGCTCATCCATGGTGTACCTGTCAGCGGCAAGGCAAACCAAACTTTGTTTTCGACAGGCAACTTCCATGAATGTTTTTGCCATCGGCAATGTTGATGCTTCCCAACGATCTTTCCACGCATCACTCGCCTCCATGTTCAACTCCAAGCATTGCCACCAATCATAGTTTACGGAGAAGACGCAAACCGTTTATGTCACTTCAAACAGGCAAAGACATGACGCGAAGAAGTAGCCTGGCCCTTCTTCTCGTCTCGATGATGTTGAGCATGACGCTCTCAGGATGTTTTGGAAACTCGAACCCGACATCAGAAGAGCAACAACCGGAACAATACCCGAGCATCTACGAGCGACATACACTCGAATGGAATTGGACAGGCTCCTATTCCAGAGTGCTTGAAGATGGTCCACATCAACCCCTTCCTGTTCAGGAAGTAACCATCGAAGTTGATACGTCAGGGACATGGGAAGGAGGGCCGAACACTGCCGAAGTACACCTCTCCTATTGGCTTCCATCAAATACAGAAGACGGAGAGCAAGTTCCAGTTATTGCTGTAGTTAGCCCCTACTTCGACTACGGTTCACCCGGAAGCCAATCCTCTCCGACCAATGTGGTGAGCGCCGGCCGTGGAGAATTCATCTACGATAATTTCGTTCCCCACGGGTATGCTCTGGCACAAGTTGCAGTTTTCGCGACCGAAGAAAGTACAGGTTGTTTCGATTACCGTGGCGATGGAGAAGGGCTCGGCATCCACATGGCTGTCGAATGGCTTGGAACTCAGAACTGGAGCAATGGCGCTGTTGCAATTTATGGCAAATCCTATGAAGGTGCTACGGCTTGGGAAGCAGCAGCTCAAGGAAGTCAGTATCTGAAAACGATCGTTCCCATCTCTGGAACGACTGCATTAGGGCCACTTCTCTACAAAAACGGAAGTGCTGAAGCACGAAGCCAAGTTATGCATTCCAATTACGGAGGCTCCATTCTCGATTACGATGGTGACGATTTAGACAACCTATGTGGCGATGTTGTTGAAGGATTTCTTGCTGGTCCGACACGTTACGGTTTAGGAGAGCTCGATCCATACATGGACAACTACTACAACGAACGAAGCCACATCGACAAAGCGCTTGGAAAATACAATGGAAGTATTTACTGGGTGCAAGGCCTTCAAGATTGGAACGTCGATCCCCACATGGTATTCGGCGGCCCTCCTGGTGTAAATTGGTATCAAGAGTACATCGATAACGGCTACGATGTTGCTGGAATGATTGGTCAATGGGAGCACAACTATCCCGACCAATGGACAAAGCACAACGCCCAAGATTCAGGCTATGGAGGTGAGGCGATTCAAAACATGACGCGATGGGATTGGGGGCAGGATCTGTTTGAATGGATGGAATACTATCTGAAAGGTGTTGGAGAAAAACCAGCTTTACATGCGCAAATCCAGCGAAATGATGGACAGTGGAGAATCGAGGAAACATGGCCACCAGCAGATGTTGAACGGTTACAAATCGATTTGGGCGATTGCTCGAACGATGGAGCCTTTGTTGGTGGAGGCGCACCAGTTGTCGGAGGAGGACAATCCCTATCGGTCGAATGTCCATCATTAAGTGAAACCAACGATCTTCATATCGCAGGACTAGCAACAATCCACCTTTCTGCAGTACCTACATTTGACGGAGGCCAAATCTTTGTCGAAATGCAAGATGCTGAGACTGGCCTACGACTTGGCCATGCTACGATGGACGTTCGCTATCATGCAGGAGGGTACGAGGCGCAGACCGTCATCCCTGGGCAGGAAATCACCATGCTAATGGAATTCCAAGCAATTGATGCCCTTTTACCCGCAGGACATGGAATACGATTTGTCTTGAGTGAACAAGGCGAGGATTACCTCGCTCCCGCATGCGGAAATACTTGCACAGTCCACGTTCTTCCTTCCCTATCAATCGCTGAATTGCCAATCATTGAACGCTCAGACAACGACGCGCTCATCACCCCCCAATCAGTGGAAGCGGCGAACAACCAGTGACCCCTAGCAAGAGGATTCTAGGAATTTGCGCATTTGCCAATCTTTCGAAGTTTTTTTCGCGCAAATGGCTAATAAATCGGAGAACAAAAAACATCATAATTATCATTTGATTTACTTATTGATTATATTTTATTCATAAATGACATAATATGGCAAGAAAAGTGAGCAAATGGTTCATATACCGCCCTCATAGCAACGCGTATGATACCATGAGTGATAAAGCAAAACTTGAGTATATTTGGCTAGATGGATACGAACCAACGCAAAACATGCGAAGCAAGACGATGGTTCGTCCGAACTTTACTGGAACACTTGAAGAATGTCCAATCTGGATGTTCGACGGTTCCTCCACCAAGCAAGCGGATGGGAGCTCCTCCGACTGCCTCCTCAAGCCAGTGAACATTTTCCCAGATCCGCAACGTGTGAACGGCTACCTCGTCATGTGTGAAGTTCTGAACCCAGACGGCACACCCCACCCAAGCAACGGCCGAGCAACCATCGACGATGATGATGCTGATTTCTGGTTCGGATTCGAGCAGGAGTACTTTATCATGGATGTTGACACACAATTGCCGCTTGGATTCCCTGTTGGCGGTTACCCCGGCCCTCAAGGACTCTACTACTGCTCAGTTGGTGGAAAGAACACTCACGGCCGCTCTCTTGTCGAAGAGCACGCAGATCTCTGCCTTGAAGCAGGATTGAACTTTGAAGGAATCAACCAAGAGGTTGCATGCGGCCAATGGGAATTCCAAATTTTTGCAAAGGGTGCAAAGCAAGCTGGAGACGAGCTTTGGGTTGCTCGTTATCTACTTGATCGCCTCACAGAAAGTTACGGCTACTACATCGAATACCATCCAAAACCAATCAAGGGAGATTGGAACGGTTCAGGAATGCACGCAAACTTCTCCAACGGTGCAATGCGTGACAAAGGCGGAAAGGAACTCTTTGACAGCATTTGTGAAGCGTTCGGTCAAAACATTGAACGCCACATGGCAGTCTATGGCGCTCACAATGAGGAACGATTGACAGGTCTCCATGAAACCCAATCGATCGATCAATTCTCGTACGGTGTTTCCGATCGTGGCGCATCGATTCGTGTTCCTGCATCCGTCCCAACCGATGGATGGGTTGGACGTCTCGAAGATCGACGACCTGCTTCCAACGGCGACCCATACAAGATTGGTGCAGTCATCATTCAGACAACGAAGTCGGTTTGTTGAGTACTTCGTCGGACCGTTTGCTTCGTATTCGGTACACACCGAATGTTATGGCAATAATGAAGCCCAGCGTCAAGATGTTTGAAACGATCATTGCAATGGAATTTACAATGATTCCATAGACAAGCCAGAGCGAAAGAGAAACAGTAACTGCAAGGAATGTTGGGAGAGAAATCCCCTCTTCCTTCCGATCAACCCAGACGCGGCGTATCTGTGGAATCCAAGCGATGATACCAATGAAGCCAGCGACCAACCCGATCGATTCAATCCACATTGCAGCCATTAGCCCCACTCCGCAGGTTTCTTTGAAGCGAGAATACCATCAATCTGCATCCAATCAACTTCTTCTGAATTGGCACGTCCAACGACATGCATCTTGAGTTTCGGGCCTTCTTTGCACTTGATATCGATATGCCTTCCAGCTGAATCATTCAATGTGATTTGACTCGTTGTTTCCTTGAAGATGGAAAAGAAACCGCGGGGATGTTCCGATGTTGCTCTCAATTCACCGCTTCGATGAACATCCCATTCCTCCACACCAGAGCCAAGGCCAAAGTCGAGAAGATCGCCTTTGAGTTTCAATCCTCCGTGCATGTGAACTTCATCCCAGGTTCCAAACCCCTCCATCGTTTCAAAGAATTCAGGATTGATTTTTTCTCCGCCCGTTGATTGTATACGATTGAGAAGTTGACGCTCGTTGACCATTTCTGCAGGCAACTCAGGCATCTTCTCCGGCCATTCCAGCCGTTGGTGAGTCATTGCAACAAGAACATGGAACGACATCTCATTGTCAGGGAATCGCTTCCGATGGATTTCTTCAAGAAGTCGTGCTTTGCGGGCAATTCGATGGGCAACAGTTGCATGACTGTGCGATCCGCCTTTGTTCCGATGCTGAAGGAATTCCCCATCTTCAAACACCTCAAATCGCCCTGACCAGTGTTTTTGTTCAACAACGAGAACGGTTGTACCAGAAACAAGAATCAAATCGATTTCACGGCGACCTCCGTCAGGATCTGGAATTCTTACCGAGGGGTAAACCGACCACTCCCGGTTCTTTCCAGCCGCTCTGCAAAGCTTCTCTAAGCGCAACTCAGCATTTTCCCCGGCCTGATGAATCTCATCGGGAGGAAAGATAACCCGCCTCTTCTTCCAAAGTTGCCAACGTTGTTTTAGCCCCAAAACATCACCTTAGAAGCGCATCGACAGATTGAACGACAAGTGTTGGTTGTTGTTCAGCACCTTGGGGTAAGCCTTCAACATCAGCTTCAGTTGCTTCTCCAGAAAGAACCAGGATGCCCATGCATTCGGCACGATTTGCCATGGCAATGTCTGTGTAGAGACGATCTCCAACCATTGCACATTCTTCTGGTTGTAGGCCCAACTCCTCGATTTTGTGCAGAATCATTCCTGGATTCGGTTTGCCCGAAATGTGCGTAGGCTCAACACCTGTGGTTGCCTTGAAAAGAGCTAGAAAAGCACCAACATCAGGAAGTCCGCCATCAGGGGATGGGCAGACCATGTCGGGATGTGATGCCATCAGTGGAACTCCAGCGTGAAGGTAGATGCTAGCGGTTTCAAGTCGCTCGTATGTTGTTTCAGTATCGTATCCAAGAACGACGTATTGGGGGTTTGAAGATCGAGTTGCGATTCCTTCATTTTCGAGCATCTGACACATACCTTCCGTACCAACGCAGTACGTTTCTGTAACATTTTGTTGCTGAAGCCAAGCGATGCAATCGTGAGTTGACAGCAGCACATCGTCCGCTGTCGCAGGAATCCCCATTTTCTTTAACTTCTCCACATATTGTTGTACGCTTCGAGAAGAGTTGTTGGAAAGGAAAAACCGTTTCACTCCTTGCTCATCGCAACGCTCGAGAAAATCCAAGGCACCGTCGATCAATTCACCGCCGAGGTAAATCGTTCCGTCGAGATCCAGAAAAACCGCTTTGATCCCTTCAAGTGCAGTCCCCATGATGAGGCCTTAGAACATCAAGGTCTTGAACATGAACCATGGAGAGTGCAAATTTTCCTGTGCTTCCTTGCTTGCAATCATCTCGGTCATCATTTCTTGTAACTGCGGTTTGCGACTCGCCTTTCCAACAAACCAATTGAGCAACCAAGACTTTCGACTCAAGGATTGCATTCTGTAACTGTTCTTCAGTTCAGCACCAAGGGTTGACCAAACTTCGTCTTGGTATTCTTCAGGAGAACGCCCTTCAAGGATGTGCCTTGCTGCGATTTCTCCTGTTACAAGGGCATTACCAACACCTTCTCCAGAGAATGGATCGACGAGACTTGCTGCATCCCCAACAAGCCAAGCTCCATTCATAGCCATTCTGCGAGGTTGGTTTTTCTGCTTCTTTCTCGGAGAACCGAAGGGTAGTTGCCATCCTTTCGCACTACCTTTCACCATAGTTGCATCCGCAAAACGCTCCTTGAATTGTGGATGATTGGCGATGATATCCTTTTGCAGCGCTTTCAATTTCTTTGATTGTTTGTCCATCAAATGCATGACCATGCCGCAACCAACATTGACTCGACCTTCTCCAATCGGGAAGATCCAGAAATAACCAGGAATAATGGTATCAACGAAGTGGATTTCAATGTCACCAATGTTCCCTTCACAGCCTTTAACACCATCCCAATATTCTCGATACCCCCCACAATAGTGCTTTCTGTCTACCATTGTTTCCTGATAGGTGTCGACGACGAGGGATGTTGCAACAGGGCAGAGATACCCACCAGCTCCAACGATTGCTGGAGCATGAAATTCCAACACCTCACCTTTTCTCCCACCGATTGTCAATCGAACGCCGCTTGCCTTTCGTTGCGAACCTGAACCCTTCCCGGGGTCATTACCATCGTTGTACAAGACTTCTTTGACGGAGGCTCCTTGGACAACAGACCCGCCCTTTTCCCGAACCAATTCTTGAACACGATCGAACAACAGGTGGTCAAATTGCTGCCGAGGTAATGCATAACCTGCTTCAAGACGAGCAACGTCTTCTTCGGGCAGTGGGACGCGTACTTCTTTTCCATTCGGACTGGAGAAGAGAATTCCATTGACTCTGAAGTGTGGCGTTGCTTCAAGCGTTTCTTTGACGCCAAGGGCCTTAACGTGTGAGAGCGATTTCCCACCGACAGCATCGCCACAGATCTTGTCGCGCGGCCAGACCCCTTTTTCGATGAGAAGGACTTTCTTGTTTGCCATCGCGAGATAGCCTGCTGCAGAGCAACCACCAGGCCCACCTCCAACGATAATTGCATCAAATGATGCCCCAGACTTCGGGACTTCACCAGTCTCAATGGGTTCCTCCCATGACGCCATGGTAGGACCACCTCTCGACGCTCTTTGAGTCTTATCGAACGACCATCATCACTATGCACTATGGATGGAAGAGACAACACATGGAGGCATCAATGCGTCGGAGGGCGACATTAGGCCTTCTTGCTGTAACCCTTGCTTGGGGTGCTACCTTCATTTGGATGAAGCAAGCAATGAATGCAATCCAACCAGAAATCGAGGCGTACGGCAGGACCCCTGTTGTTGCAGCGCTTGTTGGGGGGCGCTTCTTGATCGCATTCATTGCTCTCTTTGCAATCTCGAAGGAGGCCAGGTCCGCACTCTACAGTCGGCAATTGTGGAAAGGCGGCGCTATTCTAGGAGGGATTTTGCTTGCTGGTTTTATCACCCAGATGATTGGCCTCGATTCGATTACACCCTCAACTTCAGCATTTTTAACATCGCTCTACGTTGTCTTTACTGCGCTGATTACAACCAAATTAACAGGGCAACGTGTATCTCGAACAATGATTCTTGGCGTTGCCCTAGCAACTTTCGGAGCAGGCTTCATTGAAGGCCCCCCTCACCTATCTTGGGGCCTTGGAGAAATCCTTACCGTCATCTGTGCATTTTTCTTTGCCCTACACATTCTTTTCACTCAGAAAATCACCCAAGAAATGAGCCCAATAGGCGTGACAAGCACATCGTTTCTCGTCGTTAGTCTCGGCAGCCTCATCGTTGTAATTACAAGCGGTGGAGCGTCAACAATTGATGCATTAGCCGTTGTCCATTCCGAAGGAGTCATTTTTCCATTGCTTTGCTTAGGACTGATTGGGTCGTTGTTTGCACTGCTCCTCCTGAACCTTCTACAACGCCACCTCCACCCCGTCCAAGCAGCAATTATCTATGCATTGGAGCCGGTTTGGGCAACCATCTTTGCGCTCGGACTCGGCATGACTTCATGGACAGGCTGGATTGCTGTAGGAGGTGGCGCTTTGTTGATCGGTAATCTCATGGTTGAACTGCGTCAAACATCAAATGCCGTGGAAGAAGAACCCATTGAAAAGTAGCACATCGTTCAAGTCCTGTCTGTCATGAGGAATTGTTGGGCGAGGCTATGTCTGAACACAACAATCACCGCGATGCGACCAAAAATGTACACGCAGGAACCAATCACGTCGGCGAGTCTGTCAACACACCAATCTTCCTTTCTTCGACGTATAAGCTGACGGAGGAGCGTTATGCTGGATGGGCTGCTGGCGCCCAACATACACTCCTGTACTCTCGACTTTCTTCTGTGAATTCCGATGCTGTTGCTCAGAAAATTTGCGCTATGGAAGGCGGAGAGGATGCTGAAACATTCGCAAGTGGAATGGCAGCAATCTCGACGACGATGCTGATGCTTCTCAATCAAGGGGATCACATTGTCGCATCTGCAGATGTGTATGGGGGAACCTACGGCTTGATGACAGAGGAATTACCGCGCCTCGGTATTGAAACAACCATGGCTGACATCCGAGACCCAGCCTCCTACGAGGCAGCCATCCAAGACAACACAAAGATTCTCTACATTGAGACCATCACAAACCCGAATCTCAAAGTGTGCGATATTCCGGCAATGGTTGAAGTTGCAAAGCGGCATAATCTCATCGTTATTGTTGACAATACATTCGCATCACCATGGGCCTGTCAACCATTGAAAATGGGGGCTGACCTGGTCATCCATTCCACAACGAAATACCTCGGGGGACATTCCGATCTCCTCGGTGGAGCAGTGGTAGGTTCAAAGGAGCTCATTGCTCGAATCTTCATGGGTAGAGTTCATTTTGGAGGGGCGCCAGACCCTCACAATTGCTATCTGCTTGAACGAGGCATGCGTACACTTCACGCCAGAATGCCTCTACTGACTTCCAATTCAGCAGAACTCGCGCGACGATTACAAAGTCATCCAAAGGTCGTTCGCGTTCAACACGTCACCCTACCTTCACATTCAGATTACGAGGTTGCACAACGCGTCGTTCCAAAGGGTTGTGGAATGCTAGGAATCGTTGTTGCTGGTGGTGATGAGGGGGCAATGGAGTTCATGTCAAAATTGAATCTCTTCTACGAGGCAACATCACTTGGTGGCGTTGAATCGTTGATTGAGGTCCCCGCAACTTCTAGTCACATGGCCATGCCTGTCGATGTCCGTATTGCTGCTGGAATCGAGCCAGGATATGTACGAATCAGCGTTGGTATCGAAGATATTGAAGACCTTTGGGAAGACTTGAATCAAGCCTTAGGTTGATCTGGAAGAGGCTCTTGTTGGCCGGTTGAAGTGTGAAGAGCGTTGAGCGCATCGACAAACTGTGAAGTGTCACTTTCCTCAGAATTGAGAAGTTTTTTGCCAGCTTCGAGCAATGCTTTACTCGCTTCCATCCAAGCACCGCCACGGTCACGAGCAAGCGACTCGAAATGCCATTCTTGACCAGTTGAACGCCCTGCTGCACGTAACCATGCCCAGCCTGCGGCAGCACCGTCAATGTCATCATGACGTGCAGTAGCTTGCCGTTCAGCAATACCCGGGCCTTCCAACAAACCTGTCAGAATAAGGTCGTGAATTGCGCCAACCGCCCCAGGGAGTGATCCTGTACGGTACGGGAACTTGGCCTTTTGTTGCGCCTTTTTTCGTGAAGAATCCAAGCCTTTGAGGAACGTCTTCAGTGGCTTTGGTTTCTTCAATTGCTGTTCCCAGATGATCTGTGCTTCATCTCCTTCAATACCAATGGATACAAGTCCAGCCAAACCGAAATCTTCCCATAAGGCATTCACAGCATCGGTTAAACTCGCACCCTCCATCACCTCAACAAGGCTTCCTTCTCGCTCTTGTCGGCCGCCTCTGGCGTCGATTCGAATGCCTTCAACAGTTTGATTCATAGCCTCAAGGAAAACACCTGCAGCAAGCATTTTCTCATCCTGTGAACCCTGCATATCTTGGAGAGAATCGAGAATCTGATCGATTGAATCTCCCCTACTCCAAGAGGAACCAATAAGCAAACCAAAATCAAGGGAATCAAGAACGGCACGCTCACAAGCACGTGTGAGGTTGCCTTCTGGGACGGTCAAACCGTGCCAACCAGCCATAAGTTTTGCAAGGCCTTCTTCGGCACCCGAAGGAAGAGAATCTTCCGAATTCCAACCACTTGGCACCCACATCGCATCGATGTCCACAATTGATGTCAGCAACGGTGGAAGCATTGAGAGTGCTAGATGATGAACAAATGCACTCTGCTTTTCCTTTGTTGCTTTGAGCGATTGCAAGTCAATACCGACGATTGGCCCGTGTTTGAACATGAGTCGAACCCATCCTTGGTTTGAAGGCGTACTGTTGAGGACGTCTTTGGCGTTGATTTCTCCAGCCACATACACATCAACTCCGTCAATGTCTTCATGGCTGAAATCAAATCGAGATCGCTCAAGAACGTCTTCTAACCATCCCTTTGGCGGATTCGGATTCGGTCCTGTGCAAACAAATCCGTTCTCCCACGAGAAAAAGTACATTCCTCTTCGAGCATGTTCTTCCCAAGGGAGCATTCGTAACGTCATGTTTTGGTGATTTTGCAAACCTGCGAGGTACCCTTGCTTTCCGTCGCCACGTCGGATGAAAGAACCCGATCCAAAGTTCGGTGATTTGAAATTACCAACCAGTGAAATTTCATCATCATGTGCTGCATGTAGAGATCCTGCAAGCGCTTTTCCAACAGGATCTCCTCGCTTTGCTAACATTCGCTTTGAGAGCCATTTCACATCATCTTTCTTGGCGACAATTTTTCGAAGATCTTGCAGCGTCTTAGTGACAGGGTCTTTGCGCCCCCAACTCAAACGTCCTTTCCATGTCATGGTTGGCAAATATGTATCAGGGTCGTCAAGAAGTTGACGCAACTGACGCTTAAGTCGCTTGGCTGTGACATCATTCGCATGCTTAGTACCGCGCATCCGCATCCGCTGTTTTTGGCCAGGGAAGGATACTTGTGCAGGTCGTGCCATAAGTCCGTCAATCCAATCCAAACGGACGTCTCGCTTGAGGTCTTCCCCCTGAATATGTCTATGATGCAGAAGCATGTGCTCGCATCATGGCGGTGGTTACCCTGCTTGGAATTGCCCAAGATGGAGGGCGCCCACAGGCTGGATGCACGAGGCAATGTTGCCAAGGACTAACCGAAGAGGACTACAGGAGCCCGGTCTCACTTGCCATCAAAACCAGTGACGGCAAAACACTTCTTGTAGAAGCCACCCGAGACCTTGGACGACAACTTCGGATGATCAACAATCCAAATATTGACCATCTTTTCATCACACATGCTCATCTTGGACACGTGGATGGACTCGGACTGTTTGGGCGAGAAACAATGTCGGCCAGGAATATCCAACTCCATTGTAGCCCATCGATGCGAGCACTGGTTGAAAGTACGCCTGCATGGAATCAGCTGCTGCAACAAAACGTACTCGAGTTTAGTGCCTTCCCGCAAGTCGAAATTGATGATGTCTTTGTTGAATTCATTCCAGTACCACATCGGGCAGAACTTTCAGACATGCATGCAACAATCATCCGAGGTGCAGAGAAATCACTGCTTTTCTTACCAGATCACGACTCATGGGACGAGACGCTTGAAGCACACGGGTGTGATTCAATCCGTGCATTCCTTCAGAAATTCTCAATCGATGTTGCCCTTCTCGATGGAACCTTTTGGTCTGGAGGCGAACTCAAAGGAAGGGACATGAGCGTTGTTCCACATCCCACGGTTGAAGAATCTCTCAGGCGATTAGGACGCAGGAAGGACAACGATTCAGAACTTTTCTTCATTCATCTCAATCACACAAATCCGCTCTACAATCCACAATCGGAAGCGTCGAGACAACTCAACGAATCAGGCTGGTCAATTGGTTATGAAACGCAACAATTCACGATTTGACTTCAGTAAGCGTATAGTCAAGTGTGATCAAGGAGATAGTCCAATCAACGGATTCATCCGAATCGCCATTACTGCAGGGTGGGAAGGTTGCGCCTCCATCGTTTACGGTCACTGAAATTGTAAACGAATACTCTCCAATGCCGAAGTCTCCGCCATCCAACAACTGATTTATTTGGTTGGTCGAACTGTTGGTTTCGGAGCCAATGAGGCCACTGTCAATCCAATATCCCGAAGACTCAAGGTTCTGTTGTGTTCCTGAATTCGTGACTTGAATTTCCTTGATTCCACCATTGTATGAAACCTCATCATCTTCCGTTGAGGCGGCGAAATTACAAGCCTGTTCATTATCTGTGTGGCTTGTAGTTACTTGGAATCCAACGATGTTGAGTCCACTCAAATCAACAACATCACTCGATGCCAACACTTGGGCAGTATCGGAGATGACTTCGGTACCAGATCCGATTTCTACTAGGCTAAAGTTTCCATCAATCTGATACATAGCAACTCTATTTGCATCGGAATCTTCACTTGAATCTGGTCCGTAGACAGCATAGGCTCCTTCAGCAACACCGATGAAACACAGCGCAATTACACCCACTGTTGTGAACTGACGTCGCCGTTCTTGCGAAATTTCGAATCGACCAAACGGATTGGAAGCAGAATCTTCACGAACAGCACACATAATGAAGTGTGCTATGAA